>Ga0187827_10002904_pt1 | contig 22873 bp, 19 predicted proteins | sample ETNtaG_39_FD_167969 | JGI IMG/M metagenome (GOLD analysis project Ga0187827, IMG submission 167969) | Marine microbial and viral communities from oxygen minimum zone, Eastern Pacific Ocean - ETNP2014_SV_150_PacBio MetaG (Illumina Assembly) | ecosystem: Environmental > Aquatic > Marine > Hypoxic... | reverse complement strand
TTGGGATAATCCGGAGAAGATGTTTGAAGATGTGAGTGCTGATATAGAAAAATATGTTTCTGGAGAAATTGGGGGTAATCTAATATACAAATATAGAGCTCTTGGTTTTATAAAACATTTCTCTGATCTTCATAAAATCGCATTTCAAAACTTAAGACTTTATTTGAAGGAAAAAGATATTGAATGTGAGCTTATGGTAAGAGATCTCTCTAGATTTTCATGGTTTCAAAAACATGATCTTCTCAAGCATGAAGACGCTGTCGTAAAGATATTTGATTACGACATTGTAAAAATGATTACAGATCCTAGTATTGCTCGTAATGGAGGCACAATTGAGGACATTCATTATTTAGTTGATATAAAAATCTATCACACCAAAGAACAAGAAGAGAGTATAAGACGTCAGTTAGATTTTTATGGACATGATATTGGTGGACTCACGATGTTGCTTTCCAGATTTCCTATAAAGAGATTTTATAGAAAAGCTGAAGTTATAACCCCGACTTAAAAAGTCGGGGTTATTTTTATATTTGACTTTTAAAATATTTTATGTTACTACTTACAGCAGTTTGATCTTTAAATTAAAACAATATTTCAACTAATTTTCAGGAGGGGAAAGATGCGAAATTTTAGAATCTTGTTCATATATCCAAATATACGTAAAAGAGGTCAAGTACCTCCGAATATAACGCTTTTTTCAACAATATTGAAAAATAACGGCTTTATTACGGATGTATTTGATTCAACTGGGTATGAAATACCAAATGTTGGTGTCGGGTATAGTGAAGAAAAACGTTTAGAATTTATGACCGAGAAGAAGGCTGATCGCGAAATGTCATTTGAGGACAGAGTCGACATAGTCGGAGATCTTAATAAAAAGATCAAAGAATTTAAGCCAGACTTAATAGCTGTAACGACAACCGAAAGCACTTTTTTGATAGCCGAATATCTACTCAAAAAAATTGACGGAGAACATGCTCCTGTAATATTAGGTGGAGTGTTTGCAACATCCGCACCGGAGGTAGTAATTGAATTCAAAGAAATAGATATGTTGTGCGTAGGTGAAGGAGAAGAAATGCTTCTTGAGCTGTGCCGTAAGATGAGAGACGGACTAGATTACAAAAATGTTCCAGGCCTTTGGATAAAAGACAATGAAAGAATTATAAAAAATCCAATAGGTCCTCCTGTAGATATAAACGAGAATCCAACTGATTATGATGTAGGAATGTTTGATGAAAGAAGACATTATCGTCCAATGGACGGAAGAGATGGTGCAAAGCTTTATAAATTATTTTCTGTTGAGACAGAACGAGGATGTCCGTATCAATGCACCTACTGTAATTCTCCATCTCAGCAGGAGATATATAAAAGTCAGACTGGTAAGAGTTTCTTCAGAAAAAAATCTATGAGAAAAGTTCGAGAAGAAATATTACATTACAAAGATAATTTTGGTGCAGAATACATATTTTTCTGGGCTGATACATTTCTTGCGATGTCAAAAAGAGAATTCAAAGAATTTTATGAAATGTATTCTGAGATAAGATTGCCATTTTGGATACAAACTCGTCCTGAGACTATGGATTATACGACTTTTGTAAAACTGAAAGATGTAGGGTTAGACAGAGTTGCTATAGGAATAGAACAGGGTAATAAAAAGTTTCGAAGAGAAGTTCTGGGGAAAAAATGCAGTAATGAAATGTACATTAGTGCTGCAAAGATCCTTCATAGTTTGGACATACCTTTTCATACATTTAATATGATAGGAATGCCATATGAGACACCAGAACTTGTATTGGATACTATTGAGCTAAATCGTCAAATGAATCCAGATGACGCAGGATGCTCAATATTCTCTCCTTTTTATGGAACACCACTTAGGGATTTATGTGTGAAGGAAGGCTTTATAGACAAAAACGTTATATGCGCTGGGCAGTATGAGGATTCACCACTTAGTATGCCTCAATTTTCAAGTAGATTAATTGGCGTTATGCAGCAAACATTTGTAACGAGAGTAAGACTTCCGAAAAATCGTTGGTATGAGATAGACGAAGCAGAGAAAGGTCTTCTTTTGGGAGACAATTCTAAGTGGCAGGAACTTAGAAAAGAATTTGATGATTCATCAACCTGCACCCCACACTAGTTGTGGGGTTTTTTATTACACGTTACTTTTTAGTTATTTATTAAGTTTTCATAATACAAGTACACATGGTACTATTTTTTAATTATGAAGACAGTTTTTCTATTTGTATACAACAAAAGCTACGTTTCTGATTTATTTAGAGATGATTATATAAGATATCTCTCAAATAAATATAAAGTAGTAGTATTTCTTGATAAACTTGATAATGCTAATTATCAGTCAGAGAATATAACATATATAAAGTTTCCTCTTAATACCGGAAAGTTTTGGACACTTTTTGATACCTTATTGAGAACCGGTCTTATAAGAAGGTTTGATGATTTTATGGGCATTAAAACAAGACATTTGAGGAATAAACATAACGACTGGCGTAGAAATTTATTAAGACGAGTTTCAAGATTTTTCCCAAAAAATCTATTTAATCCCAATTTCTTTTTCTTCTTAGAAAGAATATTTACGCCAAATGTTAGATTATTTAAAGAGTATAAAGAAAAATATAATCCAACTTTGATTCTTACATCAGGTCCGGGTTTTAATTTTATGGAGACATGGGCTATTCTCTGTGCAAAGAAGTTTAAGATTCCGAGTGTCGCAACATATTTCTCTTGGGATAATCTAACTATATATGCTCGTGCTGTTAGAAAGACAGACTATATTGTATGTTGGAATGACATTGTCAAAAAAGAAGCTATTGATGTACATAAATATAAAGAAGATGAAGTCTTTGTATCAGGTATTATAAGATTTGATCATTTCTTTAAAAAAGAAAATCTTGGTACAAGAGAAGAATTTTTAAGAAATAAAGGTTTAGACCCCGCTAAAAAAACAATACTTATTGCTACTGCTACTGATGTAGACCCAGATTTATATCAAAGCGTGGCAAGAACTGTAAAAAATCCTAATGTAAATGTGTATATAAGAGTCCATCCTCTTGATAGAATCTCAAAATACGATGAATTTAAAAAAGACAAGAATGTATACATAGAATCTGCAGGAACCATAAGTCAAGACAAAAAGGAGAAGGGGTGGCAGACAAGTATGAATGATAACGATAGAATAAATGTTAAAAAAACCTTAAAGTTCTGTGATTTAGGTATAAACAGAGCTTCTACAATGACATTGGATACTTGGGCTTGTAATGTGAATATGCCAATAGTTAATTTGAATTTTAAAAAGAGTAGGATAGTTCCTGTTGTTGACTACGAACATTACAAACCTATTGTAGATGCAGGCGCAGTTCGTGTTGCACATAATATAGACGAGGTTATGAAATATACAAAGATGTATCTAAATGATTTGTCTATTGATTTAGATAATAGAAAAAAGATTTTTAATACGCTTATAAAATTTAATGACGGACTATCATATAAAAGGTCGGTTGATTTTTTGAATAAAGTAGTTAAATATAGAAATCTATAAATTATGAAGACAATATTTATACCTATTCAAAATCGTCTGCAAGCGAGAAATATCTTACGAACCGATGTATTAAAAACACTACTTTCGGATATAGAAACGAGAGTTGTTTTATTTGCGCCGATTTTTAAAGTTGATGAATATAAAAAAGAATTTGTAGCGGACAATTTAATTATTGAGGGAATAAAAGAAATGAATTCCTTTTTATCCAGAACTGATCTAACGTTCAATCGTTTATCTCTCTTTTATCTTGATAATCCAAATGCACGGTTTTTGAGAAAACAATGGTTATTTTTTGAAAGAAAAAAACCAATAAAATATTTCATCTCAATATCTCTACTTTTAATTTTTGGTAATATCAAAATTCTTAGGAAAATAAATCGATTTTTGGATTTTAAATTAGTAAAGGACGATCATCTCGATGGATTTTTCGTTAAATATAAACCCGACCTTGTTTTTTCTCCAAACATTATTTCAAATATGGATAGATCTTTTTTACGACATGCAAAAAAAAGAAATGTAAAAACGGTGGGTATGATAAATGCATGGGATAATATTACACTCTCAAAATATCCATTTCGTATACTTCCAGATAAGCTAATTGTTCATAATGAGATTACAAAAGGTGAATCAGTTAAGTATTTGGACATGAAAGAAGAAGATGTTTTTATAAGCGGAATGCCTCATTTTGACCATTATGTTAGATCAGAGAGAGTTTCAAGAAATGAGTTTTGCAAAAAACTTAACATCAATCCAATAAAAAAAATAATCCTTTTTGCATCAATTGGAAGCACTCTTAATCCAACAGAATTGCAAGTTTTGTCGCTTTTAGACAAGGCCTTCATAGAAAAGAAACTGTCTAAAGATATAGTGATTATTTTTAGACAACATCCAACAGAAAAAAACGTTCTGGAAGAAATGAATTTTAGTAATAATATTGTATTTGATGATTCAAAAACTTCACTTAAGCTAAATAAAGAAAAAAAATATTCAGAAATTTTGAAAGATGATATGAATCATTTAGCTGATTCTATATACCATTCTGAAGTTACAATTAATACAGCATCAACGATGAGTATAGATGCTTCAGTATTTAACAAGCCAATAATAAATATAGCTTTTGATGGCTGGGAAAAGAGACACTTTCATGAAAGTGTGTTGAGATTCTATAGACCAAATCATGTACATTATCAACCAATAGTAAAAAGCGGAGGTGTAAAAATAGTCTATTCAATTGACGAACTTATTCATTCAATCAATTCATACCTTGATAATCCAGGACTTGATAGAGATGGAAGGAAGAGAATTATTGAAGAACATTGTTTTAAACTTGACGGTAAATCTGGCCAAAGAATAGGAAAATTTATTAGCGGTTTAGCATAATTCACATTATTATTTATGTGGTTACTTTATTGTCTCAAAATATGTTATACAATACTGTAAAGAATATATTAATCAACAAACATACATGCACAAACAACTCTCTAAAAAAACAATATTAATAACTGGTGGGGCTGGTTTTGTTGGGTCACATCTTGTGGAAGAGCTTCTTACTTATGGAAGCAATGTTATTTGTTTTGATGATTTGAGCACTGGTTCAAAAGATAATATACAGCAATTTTCCGACAATAATAATTTTGTCTTTATAAAGGGTGATGTAAATAAGAAAAAAGATATAGCAAATGTGTTTGAAAAACATTCTATCGATTATGTATTTCATTATGCCGCTCGAGTAGGAGTTTTAAGAACAATTGAACGCCCTCTTGAAGTTCTGAAAGATATTGCAGGCATTCAGCATATTCTTGGATTGTCACATAAATACAAAATTAAAAAAGTAGTCTTTTCTTCTTCATCGGAGGTATATGGTGAACCTGTAGAGATCCCCGAACAAGAAGACGGGCATCTTAATGCGAAATTGCCATATGCAGTGGTGAAATTAATGGGAGAACAGTATATGAAATCATATTATGATACGTATGGATTAAAAACATGCTCACTTCGTTTTTTTAATACATACGGACCTCGACAAGAGTCATCATCATATGGGTTTGTTACGGGCGTTTTTATAAGACAGGCGCTTGAAGGTAACTCTTTAACTATATTTGGTGATGGAACGCAGACAAGAGATTTTGTTTTTATTAAAGATAATATCAATGCATCAATTATTGCTTTACTTAATGATAATACCAACGGCGAGTCAATAAACCTGGGCACAGGTCGTCCAATTACTATTTTAGATCTTACTGAGCATATTATTGCTATAGTAAAATCTAAAAAACTAAAAGTAGAGTTTAAATCACTGCGCACTTTAGGGGAAATTAAGCATCGTTTTCCTGATGTTACCAAAATGAAAAAACTCTTAAAATATACCCCACAATACTCTTTGGAAGAGGGATTACAAGAAACATTTAATTGGTATAAAGAGAATAAGAAGCAACACTCAACGAATAAATCATGACCACATCGTCTAAAATAATAGCAATTATACCTGCGCGTGGAGGAAGTAAGGGAGTTTCACGAAAAAATATTAGATTACTTGGGAAGAAACCTCTTATTGTCTATACCATTGAAACCGCGCTTGCAAGTAAATATATTGAACGGGTAATTGTTACTACAGATGATGAAGAAGTTGCTCGCATTGCTCGTAAATATGGTGCGGAAGTTCCTTTTCTGCGCCCTGAAGAACTTGCACAAGATGATACCCCACCTTACCCTGTTTTAAAACATGCACTAAAATTTCTTAAAGAAGAAGAAGGCTTAAAGCCTGATATTATTGTGTGGCTTGAGCCACCAACACCATTTAGAACAGTTAAAGAAGTTGACGAAGCAATACAAATTTTCCAGAAAGATACAGATGCCGATTCTTTAAGAGCTGTGTGTACACCATCTCAAAATCCATTCAAAATGTGGACACTTGAAGGAAAATATCTAAAACCTCTAATTCAACAAGATGGACAAGTGTTCCACTCTGGACCTAGACAAAAAACGAAGCAAGTATTTTGGCAAAATGGATCTATCTTTTTACTAAGGTACGATACAATTATAAAAAAAGGAAACTTTTTTGGAGATAAAATACTTCCACTTATTGTTGAAAATAGCAGTAATATAGAAATTGACACCGAAGAAGATTTTAAACAAGCGGAATATTATTTGAAAAATATAGAATAAATATAAGTATGAGAAAAAAGATAGAAATACAAATAGGTAATGTTACTATAGGAGATGGACATCCTTGTGTTGTTATACCAGAAGCTGGAGATAATCATCATGGTAAATTAGACAATGCAAAGAAGCTTGCCCTTGCAGCAAAAGAAGCAGGTGCAGAGATTATTAAATTTCAACTTCACCTACCAGATGAAGAAATGGACAGAAAGGGGATGAAGGAGACGTCGTCTAAGATGTTTGCTAAATGGAATGACTTATACGGCTTTATTTCTGAAAATCTTTTATCAGTGGACGATCACGCAAAACTTATTAAATATTGCAAAGAAATCGGTATTCAATATTTTTGTACACCTTTTTCATCTAAAGCAGCAGAAATACTAAAAGAAATCGGAGGTGATGTAGGATATAAAATAGGTTCAGGAGAAACAGAAGATCTACCAATGATAGAGGATGTAGCGAAATATAGAAAACCAATGATTATATCAACTGGCATGACAACATTTCCAGAAATTGATGCCACGGTAGAAACAATGCGGCAATATAATACTCCTTTTGCTCTTGCGCATTGTATTTCAACATATCCTCCTAAATCTCCAAAAGAACTTCATTTAGGTGTTATACGAAACTTACAAGAACGATATGGTGTATTAGTTGGTATATCTGACCATACAGCCCCAGAGGGTATAAAAGATAATCATGGAGAAGCTATAACAGAAAAAGAGATAGTTTGGGGCGCATTAGGACAAGGAGCATGTTTTATTGAAAAACATTTTACGCTTGATAGAAATGCTCCTGATGCTGACAGCAGGTTTTCTCATGATAAGAATACACTGAAACAACTGATTGAAACAGTAAAAAACGCAGAAGAAGCAATGGATGGTACTCGTAATGTTTTTGATTCTGAGAAAGAAGTATGGATTTGGGCAAAACGCAGTTTATTTGCTAAGGAGAATATTCCTAAAGATAAAATACTTACGAAAGAGATGATTGCAAGCAAGAGGCCAGGAACTGGAATACGGTCAAAAAATTATAAAAATATAATTGGTATGACCTCTAAAGTAAATATTAAAAAAGACGACATGCTTCATTTAGAAGATTTCGTATAAATAGTTTATTATTTTATAACATTATTTTTTATGAGAACAATTTGCGCAGTTACATCAAATAGAGCTGATTTTAGTAGAATTGAGACAATGTTAGAAGAGATAAAAGCTCATCCTGACCTAAAGCTTCAGTTAGTTGTTATTGGGTCGCATCTTCTTGATGTAACAGGGAAAACCATAGAAGAAATAAAACGAAAAGGGTTTACGATTGATCGTACACTCTATATGGAGGTGTCAGGAAGCAACCCAACAACCATGACGAAATCAGTAGGATTAGCAATAGTAGAATTATCAACTATTTTTGATCAATTACAGCCTGATATTGTATTGTGTCCAGTTGATAGATTTGAATCACTCGCCATTGGTACTACTGCGGCAATGATGAATATACATGTTGCACATACACAAGGAGGAGAAGTAACTGGCACGATTGATGAGAGTATTAGACATGCATTAACTAAGATGTCGCACTTACATTTTGTTGCCAGTAAACAGAGTAAAGAACGTGTTATAAAGATGGGAGAGATACCAGAAACTGTATTTAATATAGGATGTCCAGCAACAGATTTGCTCTTAAGAGCACCTATATTAAGTAGATCTAAAACGATTGAAAATATAAATAAAGAAATGATAAAAACATCATTTCGTCTTGATCCGGATAAACCGTATATATTTATGGTACAACACCCAGTAACTACTGAATATAAAAATAAAGGTGATCAAATAAAAGAAACACTTGAAGCACTTAATGGTTTAGATGAACAAGTTATATTGTTATGGCCAAATATTGACGCTGGAGCAGATGAGATATCACACGCTATAAGATTACATCAATTGAGTAAAAGTAAAAAAGTGCTGATTCTAAAGCATATACCTACAGAATTGTTTATAAATGTACTGCGAAATGCATCGTGTCTTGTAGGGAATTCTTCATGCGGAATACGTGAATCATGTTATTTTGGTACGCCGACAGTTAACATTGGTTCAAGACAAAGTAGTAGAGAGCGTGGGAAAAACGTGCTTGAAGTTCCTTATCAAAAGGATGCAATAGAGCAAGCCATCAAAAAGCAGATAGCACATGGTATATATTCTGTTGAATATATATATGGTGATGGAACAGCAGGTAAACAATTTGCAAATACTTGCGCTACCATTAAACTTCCGCCTATTCAGAAAAAAATTACATACTAAGCGCAATGTCTAAAACAAATAGAAAAAAAATAAAAAAATCGCAGGATATGCTACAGATACTCTTTTTGGTGAACTTGAATTTGACGAAGAATTCAGTAATTATCCATTAGTTGAATATGCAAAGAATAATGAAAATGTAATTATAGTTCCGCATATTGGTGGCACTACATATGAATCAAGAAGTGCGACAGATATTTTTATTGCTGAGAAAGTCAAAAACTTTCTGCAAACATGAAAGAAGTATTAAATAAAAAAGGCAACACTATATTTATAAGCGTATCGTCTCCTATTATAATAAGGAACTTTTTTCTGATTCCAAATGGAGTACTCGATCTTTTGAAGAAAAGTGGATCGAAAATTATTATTCTTGTTCCAGAACAAGCATATAAAGATGTAAAGAGAGATTTCGAAAATGACAATATTGTAGTGGAAGCCGTTTCCGTTAATTGGAAAAGAAATTTTTTTCAAAAAATTTATTATTTTATCTCCACATACCTTATTTTTACAGAAGGTTCAAAACTTTTTGCATCTAAAGGGATAAGGCTTGATATTCCTGTCGCAGGTGGAAAAAGTTATACATATTATTTAAAACTCTTAATTTCGAGCACATTAGGAAAAATAAAGTTTGTTAAAAACTATATAGCACCTAAAATCGACAGTTTAGTTTATAGAGAAAGACCATATAAAAATTTGTTTAATAAATACAAACCAGATTTAGTTTTTCTTCCAGATGTTCATAGCATACAAGATGTTACTGTTTTAAGAGAAGCTAAAAGACAGAAGATAAAAACAATAGGTATGCCTGGCAGTTGGGACCATTTTCCAAAGAGATTTGAGCCTTTAAGGGTTGATAAACTGATGGTTTGGAATGAAGTTATAAAAAAGGAAGCGATTGAACTTCAAAATTACGATAGTAAAAATGTATTTATAACAGGTGCTCCATATTATGATATTTTTACGAAAAATGAATTTCTATTGAGTCGTGAAGATTTTTTTAATAAATTTAATCTTAATCAGAATAAAAAATTAATTTTTTATTCATCAGGCTCTAAATATGCTCCTGACGATGGAGATGTTGTTGATATAATATTAAAATCTATAAAAGAAAATAAATTTAACAAATCAGCACAAATCTTTCTAAGACCATATCCTGGGGTTAAATTTGATCATGATAAATTCGATAAATTTAATAATGAGGATTTAATATATGTAGATTGGATTAAACCAAAGAAAATATTCGGACATTCTGGCCATTCTTGGTATCCGACCATTGATTCAATATTCCATTTTTACAACACACTTTACCATTCGGATATTATCGTAAATACATATTCAAGTGTTAGTGTAGAGGCGAGTGCGTTATTGAAGCCTATTATCAATATAAATTTTGATGGATATAAAAACAGACCATTTGAACAGAGTATAAAAAGATTTAGGCAACTTTCTCATTACAAAAATGTTATGGATACTGAAGGTGTTAAAAATGTGAGTAATGCTGTAGATTTAATAAACACATTAAATAATTTTATAAACGACCCATCTTGTAATTATGTAAACACAAAAGAATTGTGTGATAAAATGTGTTGGAAAGTAGATGGTAAATCAAGTGAAAGAATTGCAAATCATATTTTAAATTTCATACCATGAAAATATTAGGAATCATAACAGCGCGTGGTGGTTCAAAAAGATTACCACGCAAGAATATAAAAGAATTTTTAGGTAAGCCTCTTTTAGCGTGGGTTACCCAAGCTGGGCTTAAAAGTGGAGTTCTTGATCGTTTTATACTAACAACAGATGATGAAGAAATTGCAAAGATTGGAAAGAAATATGATATTGAAGTACCTTTCATTAGGCCAGCGGAACTTGCACAGGATAAATCATCTTCTTATGGTGTGGTAAGACATACAGTAGATTGGCTAAAAGAAAACGAAAATTATGAAGCTGATTGGATAATTCTTCTCGAGCCGACTTCACCTGGGACTCAAGTGTCTCATATAAAAGAAGTTAGAGATATAATCAGCAAGCGCGATGATATAGATTCTTTGATAGGGGTTTCAGAGATGCCGGTACATTTTAGTCATACAAGAGAATTTAATAAAGATGAAAATGGAATTATAAAAAGAGTTCATGACGATGAGGTATTAAAGAATGTTATTATGCGAACGCAAGATATTCCGGTGTCATACTTTCCCAATTCAGCAATTTACGCATTCAAAACAAAAAATCTATATGATGGCAATAAAAGTCTTTGGGGAAACAGTACTTATGGTTATCTTATGGATGAAAAATATGTTACAAACATTGATATACAAGAGGATTGGGATAAGGCAGAGGCAAAGGTAAAGAAAACATTAAAAAAATAAACGGATACTGTAAACAAAACAGTATCCGTTTTTACTTCTCGAGATTATATAGTTTTTATTTTTCTATATCATCCCAACTTAGAAAGTGATTCTTTTCAAGATCTTTATTAATTATTTTCCCATAAAGCCTTTCTATGTCTTTAGCGGGAATCTTACCACGTCCACCACAGCGCTTTGCTGTAATCATACTCGGCATAATTTTAGAACTCTTTTTAATCTTTTCGTCTGCAACAACCCAATGCGATGCCCATCTTCGTATCTCTTTTTCTCCCGATGTTACTACTTTTTTTGAACCTAAGGCGGCCTCAACTGCCATACCACCTCTCACAAGTTCTTCAAATTCTTGTACTTCAAGAGATACAGCTACATCAGGGCCATGAAGACCACGATGTATGGTTATGTGCTTCTCTATAAAACGAGCACCTTTTGCAACCGCACCAAGCCCAGTGTAGATCGTATTAGTGTGATCTGAATGACCTATGACAACATCGCCAAACTTTCTTTTTAATACCTCAATCATTCCAAGTCGCACCTCATGATATTCTGGTGGATATAGCGAATCACAATTAGCCATACCCCAGTTTATTGCTCCAGCATCCCTATATATTTTTGCAGTTTCGTCTATTTCATGGAGCTCGCACATACCAGTAGAGAATATTACAGATTTTCCTTCTCTTGCACACACTTCCGCAAGGTATTTATGCATTGGAAGATTGGTAAGTTCTCCAGAACCCACTTTGAATGCCGGGCACCCTAATTTATGCAATACTTCAGTGGTCTTTATATCAAAGGGTGTACACATATACTGTATACCAATCTCTTTACAGAAATTCATCAGTTCAATATGTTTTTCAGGTGGTTCAAGATTAACTCTTGAAAGAACATCTTCCAGTTTTCCCGCCCAAAACTTTATTGTACCTGGTACGAGCTCGTTTTCTGATATATGAAGCTGAAATTTTATTATCAAATTTCTTCCAGTAGCTTCTTGTATATCTTTAATTGCCATAGCCATAGACTTTGCAACCTCAAGGCTTCCCTGATGTTCACACGCAATTTCGGCAATAAATACGACCGGATGATCTTCTCCAATCATTACATTCCCAACTTTAAGATCCTTTCTCCAATGTTTGGTCATTTCTAACCTCCTCCTTTCTTAATTTAAAAGAACAAAATATGTAACAAATATTTCTTTTATATTAACACTATATACGAATATGTCAACTTGACATATCTCATCTATATAATATAATTTTGAAGAATTTAGTACATTACATTCCAACTATTTACAACAGGAGGTATATTATGAAAGTAACATTGATTGCTCCACCGTGGATTTTCAAAGAAGAAGTAGAATTTGTATCACAGAATATAGGATTAGGATATCTAGCTTCATATTTGGAGATGCACGACAATGAGGTTGTGATAATAGATTCAGTTGCTGAAGGATTGGATATTAGAAAGCCACTTTATACAAAATACGCAGATGTTATGAGGTGTGGTTTGTCTGACGAGGACATTATAAAACGTATTCCAAAGGATTCAGAGTTAATCGGCATAAATGCTCCGTTTACAGATTCTAGATTTATAGTAAACCCTCTCTCCCATGCTATTAAAAAAGCTTTTCCAGATTCTTTAGTTGTGATGGGTGGCATATATCCTTCTACGCTGACAGAAGAATCGGCAAGATTATCAGGGGCTGATGCTGTCATATCTGGTGAAGGAGAAATACCGCTTCTTGAGATAACTAAAGGTAAAGATTTGAAAACCATAAAAGGAGTCTCTTTCTATAATTCTGACTACAAATTTGTAGATAATGGTAAGGCAGAAATGATAGAAAATATAGAAGAAGAAATACCTATGCCATCCTTTGATCTTCGTCCGATGAAAAAGTATATTAACTGGTCACAGAGAGGAAACAAGCTTAATAGAACTCTTACAGTAGTTTCTTCAAGGGGGTGCCCATTTAAATGCAGGTTTTGTTCATACTATAGTATTTCTACAGGGTGGAGAGCCTTTTCAGCCAGACGAATATGTGAGGAAATCCAGATTGCGATAGATAAATTTGGAATCGATCATGTTGAATTTGAAGATGATAATCTTACATTCAATAAAGAACGATCGATGAATATTTTTGATGGAATACAGAATCTAAAAGGTAAAGAAGGAGAGAAGATAATCTGGTCTGCACCGAATGGAGTAATGATACATACTCTCGATAAAGAGTTAATTTCAAAAATGAAAGAATCAGGTTGCGAGTTAATTTATCTTCCAGTTGAAAGCGGAGATCCCAAAATTCTTAAGAGAATGAGAAAAGGCCATTGGAAAACGCATCTCGATAAGACTTTAGAAGTAGCAGGGTACTGCGCTGAAGTTGGACTTGAAGCCTGCGCATTTTTCATGCTTGGATATCCAGGAGAGGACAGAAAATCTTTTGAGACTACTTTGGATTTCTGCAGGAGACTTATTGATGCGGGAGCTACAGCAATTACACCGCTTGTTGCAACACCGTACCAAAATACTGAACTTCATCTTGAAGCAAAAGAAAATGGATGGCTTGTACATGAAGATATGGGGAATGTTTTGATTTATCAACAATATTCTCATTTTTTGCCAGAATTTGTTCTTTTAAATACTCCGGAATGTTCTCAGCAAGAAGCATATGAGCGACATCAAGAAATGACCGAAGCTTTCAAAACAAAGCATAATCTTAGAAGAGAAAAAGCGCCTATTTAATATAGGCGCTTTCTTTGTGGCTCAAGTAACTTTAATTGTTATATTTAGTTTTAATTACATAAGCAATATTGAATGATATCGCTATTTGTTTTATTTTATATAGGATAATGAAGACAAAACCAAAGAAGAGAAAGGTGGCAATAATAGCCGGCTCAAGAGGTGAGTATGGCTATTTTCGCCCGATTGTCAAAGAGATAATCAAAAGCCCAAATCTTGATTACGGAATTATTGCAACAAATATGCATGTTCTTGATTCATTTGGTTCAAGTATTAATGAAATAAAAAAAGATAATCTCAAAATTCATGCAGCCGTTCACAATACACTTGACGGTTATAATCATCTGACTATGGTTAAATCACTATCTATTTTTATGATGCAATTGCCAGAACTTCTTCATCAGATGAAAGCCGATATAGTGCTTTTAGCAGGAGACAGAGGGGAACAGCTAATCGGTGCAATAGCAGGAGCGCATATGTACATACCAGTTGCTCATATTCAAGCAGGTGAAGTCTCAGGAAACATCGATGGTTCAACAAGGCACGCTATTACAAAATATTCCCATATACATTTTGCAGCGAACAAAGACGCGGCAGATAGAGTAAAAAAAATGGGAGAAGAAAAACATAGAATATTTAATGTCGGCGCACCAATGCTTGATGAACTTGTTAGCGGATTTGTTACACCCAAAGAGAAAATTTATAAGAAGTTTTCACTTGATAAAAATAAACCTATTATTTTAATGGCCCAACATTCAGTAACAGAGGAATTTGATCAATCAGAAAAACAGATGGAAGAAACTATGAAAGCGCTTGATAAACTTGGGCATCAAACTATTATTGTTTTAAATAATTCAGACGCTGGAAGTTCTGCTTTAAGGAGAGTAATAACGCACCACAAGAAGCCTTTTATGCATGTAGTTCCTAACATGACACGGCAGGACTACGTAGGACTTATGAATGTCGCTGATGTTATTGTCGGAAACTCTTCAAGCGGTATTCTTGAAGCGCCTACATTTAAGCTACCCGCAGTAAATATTGGAAACAGGCAGAGAGACAGGATGCAAAGCACTAATGTTATAAATGTAGAGCACAATAAAGACAAAATAGTAAAAGCCGTAAAAAAAGCAATGACGCCTGCTTTTAAAAAGAAAGTATCTAAATGTATTAATCCTTATGGTGATGGAAAATCAGCAAAAAGAATCGTGAAGATTTTGGAAAGCATCCCTTCAGATGATAAACTTCTTGTAAAGCGTATAACTTATTAATATGAAAAAAATTGATATAAAAAATTCAAGTTTTGTCATAAATGAAAATGCTTCTATACAGCAGGCAATGGAATCAATTACTGATAACCAAAGAGGCACTGCAATTGTTGTTGATGACGAGTTTTATCTAGTGGGGATAGTAGCAGACGGCGATATAAGAAGAGCAATGGTAAGTGGAGCGACAGTGTTAGCTCCTATTTCAAAGATAGTAAATACCAATCCAACTGTAATAACCAAGGATGAATTTAATCCTGAGAAAATCACGGAAGTCTTTGACAGTGAAAGTGATATAGGAATTATTCCTGTTGTTGACGAAAAGAATAAACTTGTGAGTCTTGCTGTAAGAAATCCAGAAAAGAGAAAAGAATTATGATAAACGATATAAAACTGACAGATAATGAATTAAATAAATTAAAAAAAGATTTTAATGATTCAGGGTCTGATATTATGATAGCCCTTGATCGTGAGGGGAATGAGATTCGTACTTTGTTTAAGAAAGATAAAACAGACTCAAAAAGTAAGAAGATTTTTCCTGTGATGGTAGATAAATATGAATGGGGCAGAACTGAGCACATAAAGAAAGCAAAAGAGTTTAGAGATAGGATTGAGTATATCTATACACCCGAGGGTGATAAAGGAAATCCCCAGCTCGCAAAATGGCGTCTAGACGATGAGGCTCGTATTAAGACCACTAAAACATTACCATATGGCGAGAAAGTACTAGAGTCTGGATGTTCCTCTGGGACTGTTTCAATTGAGATAGCAAAGAACAGTAAAGTAAAAGAAGTAGTTGGTGTTGATATAAGAGATGATGCTATAGATATAGCTAATAATCTAAAAAAGAAGGAATTGTCAGAATTAGACGCTAATAAACTTACATTTGTAGTTTCTGCGATTGAAGATCTTGATTATAAAAGCGGTTACTTTGATACAGTATGTGCGTTTGAGATATTTGAACATTTGGTTCCCGATGATTTTGAAAAGGCGATTCTTTCAATGATTCGTATGATGAACAAAGACGGAAATTTCCTTATAGCTATTCCAAATCGTTATCCTGATGAATTTTATATAAATGAAAACAGGACAAGATGGAATGCACCAGATCATAAGAATTTCTTTAGTGTAACAAGTTTAGAATTTATTTTAAGAAAATATTTTAAGAATGTAAGATTTTTTTCTATAAATAATCAGTCATATGAAAAAGGGGTTCATTTAATTGCAGAAGCAACTGGTATAAAAAGTTAATTTTATGAAAAGTACAAAAAGAACAAAAATAATAGCAGAAATTGCATCATCTCATAATGGAGATATTGAACTCGCCAAAGCGCTTATAGGAGCTGCAGCAGACGCAGGGGCTGATATAGTGAAATTTCAGTCTTGGCAGGCTAAAAATGTTGCAGATTCTGATCCAGATAAAGAGCGTTATAAAAGATTAGAATTAAGTGATGAAGCACATAAAATAGTCGCAGAAGAATGTAAAAAAGTAGGAGTGGAATTTCTTACAACTTGTTTTGACATAGATAGAATCTCATTTCTTAAGAGTCTTGGACTTAAAAAAATAAAGGTGCCGAGCACCGCGCTTAAAGAGCCAAAACTTCTACAAGCTTTAGCTGAAAATTTTGACCATGTTTTTGCGTCTATTGGTATGAGTACTATAGAAGAAATCAAAAATGCAATAAAGATTTTATCAAAAACAAATTATACTATAATGCATTGTATCTCTATCTATCCTACACCGCTTGAGAAAGCAAATTTGGCAAAAATTAACTGGCTAAAACAAAATGCAAAATCAGTTGGGTACTCTGACCATACAATGGGTATAGAAGTACCTATTGTTGCTATGAGTATGGGGGTTGATTATCTAGAGAAACACTTTACATTGGACAGGGATACACCACAGGAGACACATACAACATCAGAAGGAGCTAAACCTATAACCACTCATACAATTGCATGTGAGCCACAGGAGCTTAAAGAAATCGTAGACTGGTCAAAGAAAATAGAGAAGATAATGGGGGACGAACACTTGAAGATGTATTCGGAAGAGGAGGCTACACGTAAGAGATATACAGGACGGCTTGGTGAAAATAAGTAGAATTAGACAACAAAATTATATAAAGTCAATGACACCAAGTGATGAATTTGGGCGTTATATAAAGCAATACAGTTCTTTTAATAATATGAAAATAAGACAGAAGGGGGAGAAAATGCACACAAAAATAATAGCAGAAACTTGTCAGAATCATAATGGCAGTAGAGAGATTTTAGCAGAGATGATTAAGAGTGCGGCAAAAGCAGGTGCAACATATGCAAAGAGTCAGATGATTTTCTCTGATGATCTCACACACAGACCAAGGTTTGACGAAGGATTTGCTGAAGAAAACGGTGTAGTCAAAACTATTACGAGACCGTACAATGCAGAATTAGAAAGGTTAAAGAAGCTTGACCTCACTGAAAAAGACCACAAGTGGTTCATAGAAGAATGTGCAAAGAACAACATCATTCCTCTTACAACTGTTTTCTCGCGTAGAGGCATTGAGCTCGCGAAGAAACTAAAGTGGCCTGAAAGTATAGTAAAAGTTTCAAGTCAAGATATAATCAGCTTGCCTTTCCTTAGAGAATTATGTGAAGTATTTGACCATATAATCTTATCAACTGGTGGTGCCACAGATGAGGAGATTGAAACAGCATCCAAAGTTATTAAAGAAAAAGGTAATACACTGACATTGCTTCACTGCGTTTCAATTTATCCTAATCCTTTGGGTCTATGCAACATTGCAAGGATGAAATGGTTAGGAGAGTCTGCAGATCATGTTGGGTTTTCTGATCATACTAATGCAGAAAAAGATGGAATAAAGGCATCGAAGGTTGCAATAAGGAAAGGCGCAGAGTTTATTGAAAGACATTTCAGTGTTTTGGGTGCTAATGATACTAAAGACGGACCCATTTCAATTGGGCCTCTACGTTTACGCGAACTTATTGTTTTTGCTAATTTACCAGATGAAGTAAGAGAAAAAGAAATATTTCCACAAGTGATGGGTGAGCCTAGTTATACTGACATAGTTGGTTCAAGAGAAAGAGAACTAACAGCTAAAGAGTTATTAACTATAGACTATATGCGGGGGCGGTTTGCAACTGGTGATAAATTTAATTGGGAAGAATAAGAAGAAAATGACCCTCTTAACGCAAAGCGTTTTGAGGGTCATATTTTTAAAAATGTTATAGTGTATTTTATATACTATTTATGAAAAACATAAAGAAAAACAAAAAAAGAAAAATATGTTTTGTTATAACAAGCTTTATTCATTACAGCCGTAATTTACTTGTGCTTGAGGAATTGAAAAAGAGGAAAGATGTGGACTTGCATATAGTTATCGGAGGTACAGCGCTTCTTTCGAAATATACTTCCAAATATACACAAATAAAGACATTACTTGAAGAGGCAAATTTCAAAAATCTGTATGAAGTACATTTCAATCTTGAAGGTGATACAGAGACAGTAAAAGCAAAGACTGTAGGTCTAGGGATTGTTGAGTTTACAAATATTTTCAATAATATAAAACCTGATGCGGTTCTTGTGAGGGGAGATAGATTTGAAGTACTCTCAGCGGCAACGGCAGCATCTTACATGAACATACCAATAGCGCACATCGAGGGGGGTGATGTTTCAGGTACACTTGATGAAGCGGTACGACACTCTATAACAAAACTTGCTCACATTCATTTCCCTACAAACGAAGAATCTAAAAAAAGAATTCTTAAAATGGGAGAAAATAAAAAATACATATTTAATTTTGGAAGTCCTGATATAGAAATGATAGATAAGATGTCTAAAAGTAAAAGAGTTTTTGATATATCTAAAACTGGAAGTGGTACAGACATTAATTTAAAAGACACATTTATTATTGTAATGTATCATCCGGTAACGACTGATGTAAAGGCTTTAAGTAAAAATACAAGAAATCTATTAAATGCTGTTTATGAAATGGGTGTACAGACATTGTGGTTCTGGCCAAATGTTGATCTCGGTTCGGAAGAGATATCTCACGAGATGCGCATGTTTAGCGATAAAGTGTCTGGCCACAAAATAAGGTTCATGAGGTATCTTCAACCAGAGCAGTTTAGCCACGTATTAAAGAATGCAAACTGCATGGTTGGTAATTCTTCAGCTGGTATAAAAGAGTGCTCGTATCTTGGTATTCCTGTCGTTAATATAGGCTCAAGACAGGGCAAGAGACTCCGTGTAAAAAATGTAGTAGATGTTTCTGAAAATAAAGAAAAAATAAAAAAAGCTATAGAGAAACAATTATCAAACGGTACATACAAATCATCAAATATATATTACAAAAAGAACACAAGCAAGAATATTGCCAAGACATTGGCAACAGTTAATTTATATGTGCAAAAAAGTTTTGCAGATTAACTAATATGGATAAAAAACAAAAAATACTTGCTGTTATTACAGCGCGTGGCGGTTCAAAAGGAATCCCTGGGAAAAATATCAAAATACTTGGCGATAAACCTCTTATTGCATATACAATTGAGGTCGCTAAAAAAAGCGATTTAATTTCTAATTTGATTGTTTCAACAGATGATGAAGAAACTGCAGATATCTCCAAACGATATGAAGCTGACGTACCCTTTATACGCCCTGAAGAATTATCGCAAGACGATACCCCGCATCTCCTTGTAATGCAACACGCAATCAAATTTATGGAAGACAAGCTCGGCATCACATTTGATTATGTAGTAATACTTCAGCCTACATCTCCTTTCAGAACAAAAGAGGACCTTGATAACACAATCCAAAAACTTATTGATACAAGTGCTGACAGTGCAGTCTCTCTCGTTGAAATTGAAGAAAATCATCCAATGAAGATAAAAAAAATAGAAGGAAATAGAGTACTCCCGTATTCTGTGGAAGAAGTATTTGGAACAAGAAGACAGGACTTACCTGTTGCATACAAAAGAAACAGTGCTGTATATGTTATGAAGAGAGATCTTATTATGAAAGACAACGAACTTTATGGCGCGTATATCACAGGCCATATCGTACCTAAAGAGCGTTCAATTGATATCGACACGCCGTTAGATTGGATTAAAGCTGAATATATGTTGGGTGAACTTAAAAAGAAAAATGGCAAGTAAAAAATACATAATTTTAAATTTCCTACATGGCAATAGTCCGTATCTTAGAACCACCGAACTTGCTATAGCCGTTAATGATTTATTGGAAGAAAAAGGGATGGAGCGTATGAGTATTATCGTACCTTGGGCATATAAATTGAGACAACAGAAAATAATGAAGCGTAATTTCAAGAATGTTATAAAAAAACATCCTGATGAGATCTTACTTGATGAAAATCTTGGAATGTTACTCAAGGATGTATTTTATGATGGACATAATTATAATGATTGGCTTGAATTTTTTCTAAAGAATAACAAAAGCACTGAAAATAAAATTCAGGAATATTTTAGTAATGGTTTAACTGCACAAAATTTTAAGGACAAGAAAGTTTCAATAGATAAAAGTCAAATTGAAATGGAAGTTAGTAGATGTCCAATAATTGATTTTAAGATAAAACCATCTTATTATACATCTTTTGCATATTATTCAGACATACTTAAACATTCAAAAAGTGCTGACGCTATAAAAGTTGAAGATAATCTTCTTGATGAAGGTGCAAAATATTATCATAAAATAGAAGCAGATAAGACAATGCGTTTTATAGCAGAACCTGCAACGTTCTCTTATATGGGAAACAAGTCCCCGACACATAAATCTGAGATATTAACTCCACCTAATACAAACCAGAGACTTAGAAACCCTTTCTTGAAGTTTATAAGAAGAGGTGTTTATGTCACTGTTACAGGAGTATATGGACTGAATCACTTATTCGATGAAATGCATAAGATGCGTCTTAATGTATATACACACAAGACTGGTTTTATGCCCTTTAGCAAAAAGGCTTCTATAGATGTTATTTCACATAAAAATGTGTTGATGCATTTTGCGAGGGTTGGCTGGGGTTCTGCATGGCTTTCATTCAATACCGAAACACCTCTTATTGCACTGCCGTATGATTCAAACGATGAACCAGAAGTGTATTTTAATAATCTAAGTATTGAAAAACTAGGCATAGGTAAGATATACAACGGAGAACATCTAGATGAACTTTTGGAATTTACTGATTCTTATAAAAAAACAGTAAAATCTATAAAGAACGATTTACTTAAAAAATATGGAACCCTAAACGGTGTGGAATACACAGCCAAGAAAATCGTTGACCACTATTTAAACAGTGTTGTATAAATAAAAATGTGATATAGTAATCTTCATGGACGTTCGAAAAATACTTAGATATTTACTCATAGGTGGTATATTTGCCGTCCCTTTTATACCGCTTTTGATATCTAGTTCAATGTTTTTTCCATTTATTACGGGAAAGAACTTTGCATTTAGTATTATTGTTGAGCTTCTCTTGGGCGGATGGGCAATACTTGCAGTTTTAGATAAAGCGTATCGTCCGAGATTCTCATGGCTTTTAATATCAGTCCTGTCCCTCGTTGGTATTATGACATTTGCTGATTTTTTTGGAGTGAATCCATTCAAAAGTATATGGTCAAATTTTGAAAGAATGGAAGGACTTGTAACTCTTATTCATCTTCTTGGATATTTTGTTGTTGCCAGTGCGGTTTTAAATACCGAAAAGCTTTGGGACAGATTTTGGAACACATCAGTTGTTGCAAGTATAATTATTGGCATATACGGTATTTTGCAGCTTGCCGGAAAGATTACGATTAATCAGGGAGGAGTACGGCTTGATGGTACCTTCGGCAACGCGTCATACTTGGCGATTTATATGCTCTTTCATGTTTTCATTACACTGTTTCTTATTGTGAGATGGCGAGGTGGTGCGTGGATGAAGTATCTATATGGTGCAACAATTATCCTTCAGTTTGTGATTTTATACTTCACCGCGACAAGAGGAGCAATCTTGGGACTTGTTGGTGGGGTACTGCTTGCTTCAATTTTGATATCAATATTTGAAAGAGAGAGGAGGCAAATTAGAAAGATCGCAATTGGAATTTTAATTGCAGTAGTTGCACTTATTGGGATTTTCTTTGTTGTGAAGGATTCGCAGTTTATAAGAGAAAGCGCAGTATTGAGCCGACTCTCTTCAATCTCAATTGAAGACGGCACACCTCGTTTCAAGATCTGGAATATGGCGCTCCAAGGAGTTAAAGAAAGACCGATACTTGGATGGGGGCAAGAGAACTTCAATTTTGTTTTCAATAAATATTACAATCCGTCGCTTTTTAACCAAGAACCGTGGTTTGACCGTGTTCACAACATTTTCTTTGATTGGCTGATTTCAGGGGGTATTTTGGGCTTTATTGCATATTTCTCAATACCTATTTTTATGCTTTTCTATTTATGGAGAAAAATGGAAACGCACTTATCTGTGACAGAAAAAGGTATTTTCACAGGGCTCT
>Ga0187827_10002903_pt1 | contig 22874 bp, 15 predicted proteins | sample ETNtaG_39_FD_167969 | JGI IMG/M metagenome (GOLD analysis project Ga0187827, IMG submission 167969) | Marine microbial and viral communities from oxygen minimum zone, Eastern Pacific Ocean - ETNP2014_SV_150_PacBio MetaG (Illumina Assembly) | ecosystem: Environmental > Aquatic > Marine > Hypoxic... | reverse complement strand
TCAGGGAATACAACACTGAGCGACCACACCAGTCACTCCGAGATCTGTCGCCAATACAGTTTTTACAACAGAGAGGGTTCGGCCAATTTTCTATTTATGCGCTGTAGAAAGATGGGGGTGTTGACAACACGATCTCTAGAAAGAGATAAAGTAATAGGTATCAATTTTTGATTTAGCTCGCAGACTTGAATGTCTTGGTTATACTTTACATTCAATTATCATAAATAAAAATTCAACGTTAATGAGAAATTGCTGAACGGTTTTAACATGTCACAGAAACAGAAAATTGACTCCACTAGGAATCTTCGACAATCGATCGAGGCAATACCTTTTCCACTTCACCGTGAGATTGCAAATGATGCGATCGGTCTCGAGGGAATGATCCCGCTCTGGTTCGGTGAGCCCGATGTATCTACTCCCGAATTTATCTGCGCTGCTGCGATCGACGCACTTCGACGAGGTCAGACCTTTTACACCCCTAATCGCGGCATTCCAGAACTACGGGACGCTCTCTCTGCCTATACAGCGTCCCTCTATAACATTTCGATGGACATGGATCGAGTTACCGTGATGGCATCTGGAATGAGCGGTATCATGGTCAGTCATCAGCTATTGGTTGATCCAGATACAAATGTCGTGTGTCCAGTGCCACTCTGGCCAAATATCAAAGGCACGGTGGATATATTGGGAGGCGAGTTCCGTCCTGTACCCCTCCGATTCACCGAGCGGTCGTGGAGGTTAGATCTTGATCAACTATTTGACACAGTCGATCAAAAGACTCGTGTAATCTTTATTAACTCCCCTAACAATCCGACAGGATGGCTCATGTCCTCAGACCAGCAAATCGAAGTGCTCAATTTTTGCCGTGCTCGAGGTATTTGGCTCGTAGCGGATGAGGTTTATGCGCGTATTGTCTATGGTATGAAGCATGCTCCTTCCTTTCTCGAACATGCAAATCAAGAAGACGGACTTATCGTAATCAATAGCTTTTCGAAACCGTGGGCGATGACGGGATGGCGCTTAGGATGGCTCATCACACCAACGCGTTTTGGTAAGACCATTGAAATGATGAATGAATTCAATTTTGTTAATGCAGCGCCCTTTACCCAAATCGCCGGCATCACTGCACTACAGGACGGTGAGTCATTCATTGAATCGCAAATTGCAAGATATGAGAAAGCCCGCAATCTAGTTTACCAACGTTTAAACAGCCATCCGAGTATACGTATAGGTTGGCCTGATGCTGCGTTTTACGCTTTTTTCGCGATAGAGGGAATGGCAGATGGGCGCACTTTCTGCAAGGAATTGGTGCAAGAAGCACGAATCGGACTCGTCCCGGGGATAACTTTCGGTGCGCCAGAAGATGGATGGCTACGATTATGTTTCGCCAATCAACTTGAAACGTTGAATACCGCAATCGATCGATTAGAAAGCTTCCTGCCATCCTAATTGAGTTAAAGTCCTCATAGTCTAATCAACCTCAATACCAGTTCTTTTGGTGTACTTAGAAAATAACTCGAGTGGTTTACCGGTTGCAACCAGGAACCACTACCGGATAATGATCTTTCTCACTACTCTTCTGATCCAATTGCAGTCACACCCACTGCTGGTGGAATAAGTATTCATCATTGCTTGACATTGCACATGTCGCCGCCAAATTTATCTGGACGATCACGACGGGGATTAGTCTTTCAGTATCGCTCTTCGGACGCTCACGCTCTAGCTGGTAGTTTAGTTCCGGAGTGTGGTTGGCAGGTCAGTGGGTCTTACGACGGGAAAGTTCGATGTGAGGAGGCAATCTGGAAGTTACCAAAAAAGTTTCTAAGGAAAGGTGGTGGTGGAACAGAGATAGGGTACGGAGACGTATGGAATCAGATCGGTACGGGAGCAAAAGCCTGGAATCCCCCTTTCGAGGCGGTTTCCGAAAAGGCCAAACAAACTCAATTCCACTTAAAACCGGGTAAAACTGCCAAACTTGATGATTTGAAAGAAAAGAGTTGAATGTAATATGTAAAGGCCAAGCATTGTAATGGTTATTTGGCAATTCGTTACACCAATCGGACATACTAGGATATCCTTGACATCGAGTAAGAGAATAGCATGAGTATCAATCTTGTAATTAAACGGGGAACAGTCCTAGACGGCACACTATCAAAAAGAAAAACGCTCACTAAATTTGCTACCATTCTACTGATCTTCGACTCGCCCGCTCCACAGGCAGAGCTAAGATCTTGCGAAGTTAGGTTAAATTAAACCACTGGTCAGCATCTATCTTTTATCATTCAGCGGTAAGTTTTCACGTTTAACCGGCTTCCCTGGACTTAATCCATTCCCCTATTCGATCCAATGATTCTTGCGCTTCGGGCAGTTTCGGCGCAAAACGTTGCCACACATGAATCATCTCTGGCCAATTCTCAAACGTCGTCTCAACTCCGGAATCTCTAGCCTTATTCGCGAATCGAATATTGTCGTCTGCACAGTAGTCCTCAGTTCCAGTTTGGATAAGAACTGGTGGAAATCCTTTCAAATCTGCCAACATCGGTGAAGCAAGAGGATTCTCTAAATCATCGAGATAGCGAACGTATAGACGAACATCATCGCGAGTCCATTGGGTCATCTGCAGAAACCTCGATGTCTTTTCACTGAGGTCGAGCATGCCACAGAGAATTATGCACCCATCCGGCAATCTTCTCCCCGACCTCAGCGCGTTTAGTACGGTAGAAGCCGCTAGCGCGCCCCCAGATGAATCGCCGGCAACGAAAATACTGTCCGGAGAAGTACGCCGGCCAAATGGACCCTCGTCTAGGGCGTAGGTGTATCCTTGATAACAATCTTGTACACCGATTGGAAATCGAAATTCAGGAGCCAATCGATACTCAACGAATAGGACTGCGCACTGCGTATAATGAGATAACCAACCCACCAAGTTTCGGTGTGAATATAGTCCGCAATTAATAAATCCTCCGCCATGGAAATATACTATCCGACGCTCCTCCGAAGATCCGGGTGCGCACACCCAATAACATGTTGCGTTGCCAGCCAGAATATATTCGACTCGAGTACCTTCCGGCATCGGTAATTCCGTCGGCGGTATGGAGGCGCGCGCTGATCGGAGGTCAAAGACCTCCGTTGATACACCGGCCCTTTCTCGATTACGCGCGATCTCTTGTTTAGCCCACTCCAATTCTGGGGACGCCATCGTTATTTATCCTCTGGTTTCTCGATTATTCGACTTCATCATCTCGTTGTTTCGATAACGAGGTGTACTCAGTTCAACCTATAAGCTGGGAAATTAATCGGTAACGCACACACGTTTTAGAAGACAATCAGACATTCTTCTACCCGCAATATCCAATCTCTAAGACTTCTATCTTACAACCTAATCTATCGAGTGCTCGGGAGGCAATGGCATAATTGATAAACCAAAGCCACCATTGACCTTTAACGTCGTCCCAACCACATACTTAGCACGGTCGGAAGCCAGATATGCGACCGCTTCCGCAATATCTTCAGGGGAACCCATGTAGCCCAGGGGGCACAAATTGCTTAATGGCGTATGTGATTTTTCATTGGCACCTCGAGACATAGGTGTAGAAATGTTACCAGGTGCTACACCATTGACCCGAATACCAAACGGCGCCATCTCGTACGCTAAGTCTCGAGTAAGTGCAACAACGCCCGCTTTAGCTACAGAGTATGGAATGTGTGGGATGGTGGTATGAAAGGCGGCAGTTGATGAAACGTTTACAATGACACCTCTCCGAGCTGTGATCATTTCTGGGAGAACAGCTCGGCAACATAAAAACATCGATCTCAGATTTACCGCGAATGAGTGATCCCAATCCTCTTCCGTGTATTCAAGAAAGTTCTTGCATAGAAGGTACCCTGCATTGTTTACCCAGATATCAATATCGCCAAGATTTTCTTTCACTTCTCTAACAAGCCTATCCACACCCTCTTTGCGAGAAATGTCGGCGACAATCCGAAGGCTCGATCCTCCTAGATCCTTTAAAGATTCATCCCCAGTTTCCAGCTCCGCGGGATTTATATCGTTAATTACGACTCTAGCTTGATGTTCAGCAAATTTTCTAGCGATAGCTAGCCCAATTCCCTGCGCACTCCCAGTTACAACGACAACCCGATCTTTCAGCATAATCTTGTGCCCATATTGTTAGCAAATAGTAAGCGTTTTATATTTAATGCCATTTTTACAGTAAGTTGTTTCCACTACCAACGGTTCGATGTTTTATCAATAACGAAAGATTCCTAATGAGCCCGGTCAGTAACCGACCTGACTACTTCATAAAGCCTTAGAGCGCTGGCGGCACTGGGGATCTATACCAAGAGATTTAACAAAACTCTCAACGTGACTTTCTACGTTACGCGCGTCAGAGTTGATAGCGATCATTTCACTACGTAGTTTTTCGGTAGCCCCCCTATCCACTGATTGGGAATTTTGATCAATTACCACACCGTACTCATTCTTTACGTACTCAACAGTGAACTTCTCATCGAGTACTTCCTCTAGTACAAGATCTGGGTCGCGATCTAATGGATTGCCGTAACCCCCAGAACCCTCTTTAATGTATAACACGGATTCCCCTTTCCGCATGTCCAATGCTTCAGTTTGTAATACGGGAAGTACTTGCCGCTTAGGGGTGTCAGGATTGAGAATAATCCACGAGGGCGTTCCTGCTTTTCCACCGTCCAATCCATAGGGAAGATTAAAACGTCTATCGCTACGGGCCGTAAACACTGCTTCTTCTGCAAACAGGCCATACTCAACCATTAGAGCAAGTCCACCTCGATTTTTTCCAGGACCGCCCGAGTCCGGAACGTAACCATAGCGTCGGACCTCGACTGGATTATCACTCTCAATCAACTCGATTGGCTGATTGGACTGATTTCCACTCAACCAAGAAAGTCCATCGACTCCATCGAGATTCGAACGCCCTCCCCAGCTTCCCCAAATTCCGACACGACACACAAACGGCTCTCCATTGTGAATGCCGCCGAATCCGAATGATCCAGGCTCACTGCCACCTGCGGCCGGACAACGACCGGGAACGGCTTTTTCCAAAGCGCCAAACAGTACCTCCAACATTCGACCACCAGTCATTCCCCGGGCATTTGCTGCTCCTGGAAGATCGGGATTAATGATACTGCCGGAGGGAGCTATTACTTTGATCGGTCGCATATAACCCTCGGCACTCGGGATATCCGCTTCTACCAAACACCGCAACGCAATATAGGTGTGGGAATATGTCCAGGGAACCGGAGCATTGATTGCCGCTTTGACCTGCGGAGAAGTACCAGTCCAATCAGCAGTTAGTTCATCGTCCTCTACTGTGATTTTGACTTTAAATGTTATTGGTTCTGGGTCTTCTCCAAATCCGTCGATAAAGTCACTATTCTCATATGTTCCGTCGGGGATATCCCGGATAACGTCGCGCATTACACGCTCCGTTAACTCAAGCATCTCGTCGGTATAGAGCCGCATGGTTGATGCACCATATTTTTTTAACAACTCCAGCAGTTGTTTCTCGGCGGACCAACAAGCGCCAACCTGAGACTGCAAATCCCCCCGCACATCAATAGGCATTCGAACATTCTTTTCGATGAACTTGAACACCGTTATGTCTGCCTCTCCTGCTTTGTATAGCCGCACTAAAGGGATGCGTAATCCTTCTTGATAAATTTCCCTCGCAAAAACTGCATTACTACCAGGCGTGATTCCACCAATATCGTTGTGATGACATAACGTCGTTACGTATCCTTCTACTTCGCCCTGGAAAAATACTGGCTTGATGACATAGATGTCGGGTAAATGCATACCTCCACCGCCATAAGGATCATTGGTAATAAAAATGTCACCGGGCTCCATTTGTTCCCCGTACTCATCAATAAGGACTCGCATGGCATGCGGAAATGACCCCATGTGTCCCGGCGTCAGCCGTGCTTGTGCCACCATCAAACCCTGATGGTTCATTACCGCTGCAGAGAAGTCGAGAGCATCACGGATGATAGGCGAGTGGGAACTGCGAACGATAACTACGCCCATTTCGTCTGCTATCGCGTCAAGTGCGCTCTTTATAACCTCAAAGCGGACTGAATCAATTTCCCGGATCATTTCCCCTGCTCACATTCAAGGACTATGTTTTGTTGGCGATCCAATCTAACGGACCAATCTGGGGGTACAATCACAGTGGAATCGTATTCCTCTATGATGAGCGGCCCCTTACGACTGTTTGTCGACAATTCGGCCCGGACAAAGACCGGCGTTTTCAATTGGCCATGTTCTTCCCCAAAATATGCCTCTCTTTCGAGTAACAAATTACTCTCCTCTATTTTGTTAGCGGTCGGATCCGTAACTGCCCATGCCGTCTGTTCGCTGGAAGTCTCCACTGAAGCGATAACCCTTAAACTGACTAGCTTCACTTCCCCATTCGCCGCACGATGGCCATAGTTTCGTTCGTGCTCTACCTCAAAAGCTTCTACCATTTCGCTTACAGGTTGACCTGGTTTCACTAACACTTTGAGCTCGTACGCTTGACCTACATATTGAAAATCTACCTGCCGTCTTGTCGCAATCTCATTCAAACAGTAACCGTCCGCAGTCAAAGTTTTACACGCCCGGTCTTCGATCTTTTGAAAAGCAGCTTCTAGTTCTGTAGAGTCAATCTTTCCCGCAGATCTCAGGAAAGTTTGGACATAGTCGTATTCATTTTTCGAATGTAGTAACCCAAAAGCGCTGAAGAGACCAGGATGCATTGGTACAACGACTCGACCCATTCCGAGCTGCCTAGCAAGGTCCGCAGCAAGTACGGGACCTGTCCCACCAAAGGCAAAAAGATCGAAGTCTCGTGGATCTCTTCCCCTATTTGTCGAAACTGAACGGACTGCAGCCATCATGTTAATGGTTGCAACCTGAATAATTCCGTGCGCCGCTTCCACCAAACCTTTACCTAAAGGTTCGGCCACCTGCCTGCACATCGCCTCCGATGCCTTTCCAAGGCTAATCAACATCTCGCCACCGACCAAGTAAGCGGGATTAAGATAGCCTAGAACGACTAGCGCATCTGTCAATGTTACTTGAGTGCCACCTAGGTCATAACACACTGGGCCTGGCACGGCCCCCGCACTTTTAGGTCCAACTAAGAGTCGCCCGTATCGATCTACAGAGACTAGACTCCCGCCACCAGCTCCAACCTCGGACACATCGATAGCGGGAAGTTTCAGGGCATGTCCTCTGCCCATGGCTGTCTTACTGGCAAAGTTTTCGCCCCCGCCGACCTCCATTTCCGAGGACTTCGCTACCTCCCCCTCCTCCACAATGGAGGCTTTGGCCGTAGTTCCCCCTAGATCTAGTGTGACAATATTGCGATAACCGGAAAGCGCTGCCATTCGGGATGCGCCAATTACACCGGCGGCGGGGCCTGACTCTACGATACTAGCAGGCCTCTCTTTAACCCCGCTGGAGGACATAGTGCCGCCGTTCGACTGCATAATCTGCAGTGGCGCCTTGATACCACTACGGATCAGACTCAAAGAAAGTGATTCTATATACCTGGCAACGACCGGCCCGAGGTACGCGTTAATCACAGTTGTGCTAGTTCGTTCGTATTCTCGAATTTCAGGAAGAACGTCCGATGAACACGTAATGAACGTGTCAGCGGGCAACACGCTCCGGGCTATTTCAGCAACACGTTGTTCATGATCCCGATTAGCATAGGAATGCAGTAGACAAATGGCAAGAGCCTGAATCTGCTCAGCTTGAATTTGTTTGACCAATTTAACAACAGCATCGTCATCCAAAGGCCTCCAAATATCGCCGTCTGGGCCTGTGCGCTCTTCCACTTCAAATCGCAACTGCCGACGAACCAAAGGCTTCAGTTTGACCGTGTTGATATCAAACAACTTCGCATAACGAGTACGGGCCAGTTCCAAAACATCACGAAAACCTGCTGTTGTAATAAGTGCCGTCCTTGCTCCTTTCCCCTCAAGAATAGTATTAGTCGCAACAGTCGTTCCATGAACTACGTTTTGGATATCCGAGAACTTCAAGCCGCCTTCTTCAACAAGGCGCACAATTCCTTCAATGATGGCCGTACCGTAATCCTCCACCGTTGACGAAATCTTGGCGGTGCGAATAGAACCGTCACTGCCCATGAGAACGACATCTGTGAAGGTGCCTCCGATATCAGCACCAATCCGATAGGTCAGCTGCATTTATTCAATCCTTTGGAAAACAGTTAGCGTGCCAAAGGCCCACTCCCCATAGAGCTCTACAGGGATGCTCAACTAAATACGTCGAATCACTTGGCCACTGCGGTTCCCTGTGTATTTGCCATCACGCATACTGAGTTCACCGTTTACGATAACGTGCTTCATCCCGATCGCCAGTTGACTTGGGTCAAACGTGGTACCAGTTTCCCCGAAGGTCTCTGGATCGAAGATAGCGAGATCCGCACACGCTCCAACTCTGATAACCCCCCTATCTTTTAGGCCTAGTGCCGCAGCGGGCATTCCAGTAATTTTGTGAACCGCTTCTTCAGGGGTAAATACCTTTGTTTCACGTACCATGCGCCGGTAAAACCAAGATGCCCAAGTATAAGAGCCATGAAAACTCGATCCCGCAAGCGGTCCATCCGGACAAAGAGCAGTTGCGTCTGACCCCACCATACAATGGGGATGTTGATAAGTTCGGCTCAACAGCTCCTCGCTATATGACAACAAGATCACCATCGGGCGCGACTCTATCTGTTCCATCTCTGCAAGCAGAATGTCGTAGACCGCCTCAAAAGGTTCGACATTCCACTCCGAAGCGATATCGGCGACGCTTCGGCGAGATAGCTCCGGCCGAGCGCTACATTCGAGTAAGACTACTTTCTCCCAATTATCCAACGCCGAGATGATGCTACGATGCGATTTCATACGTTGACGCGTAGCCACATCCTTCAAACGCGCGACTAGTGATGCCTTGCCCCCCTCAAAGGCCCACTGGGGCAGTACATTCTTAAGGGCGAGCGTACCGAACAACCTCGTATGCATATCAAAGGATACGTCTTGGCCATCTGACCGGGCTACATCGACCAGATCGATGCATTGATCCAGGTCAGCCCGCCCTCGACGTGGTGTCAGATGGGAAACCTGCAGGCGTACCCCACTAATGCGGGCCGTACGGATAGCCTCATCGACAGCTTCAATCGCTGCTTCGTCTCGGTTACGAGTATGTGTCGCATAAAGACCATCAACCTCAGCACATACATGACATAGAGTGGCAATTTCTTGTTCAGTGGCACCGCGCTCGGTTGCATATTCAAGGCCCGTGGAATAGCCAAAAGCTCCAGCCTCTAATCCTTCAGCCAATAACAAAGACATATTTTTCAAATCCTCCGAATTTGCGGCACGATCCGCAAAGCCGACAGTAGCCATCCGTAACTGGCCATTGGGTACCAGCGTAGCAACGTTTATAGCAGGTTCAGCTTCTGCCAAACGATCGAGATATTCACTGGTCGTGCGCCAACTTAGTTCTACTGACTTGTCGAATCCGTATATGATCTCTTGGGATAAGGAAACGTCGCTGATCGGCTGGCAGCCCCAGCCACAGTTACCAATAACCTCCATTGTTACTCCTTGCGCGATTGAACTGAGCACTCGGGGATCAACAAGTATCGTGTAATCTGAATGGCTATGAATATCGATAAAGCCAGGTGTCACTAGCAGATTGGTGGCATCGATTACCTCACTCGATTCAATTTCTGCAGATAAAACGCCAGGACCCTCTTCGATAGCCATAATTCGGCCACCCTTAATAGCCAGCTCGCAGTAGCGAATCGCTGATCCAGTGCCATCGATCAACCTAGCATTGCGAACTATGATATCTGCCTTCACGTGTTTTCTTCTCCTACAGTTTATTCATCAAAAAATCGACCGATTACGAAATATCTGCAATCTAAATCGTGAACTAGGACGGAGTGAACCTCAACAGAAGATATAGTGATTCACAGCAGCATTATTTCTTACTGTTCACTGACAAAGGTTGATCAAACACTTTTATCGGTGGGAGAGGTCCGTCGAAGCGTTCTACCTCGACCAAGCAACTATGCGCAGTTGGTCCCTGTGCGAGCTTGGACGTCCCAATATCTCGAGTGAGAACGTTCGGATTCCCATGAACCTCCAAACTACCCTCCCGGGAAGGCTCAAGCGGGTCGTACCAAGCTCCAGTCGCGAGTTCGACTACCCCGGGGCGAATTGAGTCGGTCAGTCGAATCCCAGCCAGACACGCCCCTCGCTTATTAAACAACCGGACAACATCGCCATCACGAATACCTCGGTTCGTCGCCTCAGTAGGATGCATTCTCGCCTGCTCCCTATTTTGAATTTTGTCGTTTTGACTATTTTTTGCATGGTCATACTGGCTATGCAATCGGGTGCGTGGCTGGTTCGAAATCAGATGAAGCGGATATACCGTTGCGACGTCTGAACCAAGCCACTCTTCCTTGTCATACCAACACGGATATCCTCGGCAATCGTCATAATTGAACGACGCAATCGTCTCTGAGTAAAGTTCGATGCGGCCAGAGGGCGTCTGCAGTGGATTTATCTTCGGATTCTGGCGGAAATTCTCGAATATGAATTTGCGCTCTGGCACCTGGGGTTCAATACTAAATTGTTGTCCAGACCAGAAAGCATCGAAACTGGGCAATTCAATGCCTACTGAATTAGCACTGGACCTAGTTGCCGCATAAAGATGCTGAATCCACTGCATCTCATCTCGGCCCTCCGTAAACTCTTCTTCGCAACCTAAGAGAGATGCAAGATCAGAGAAAATGTCATAATCATTTCGTGCTTCAGAAAATGGCTCGATTGCTTTCGGCATTGGAGTCAAATAGCAATCATGGAGTCCGTTGGCAAAATCATTTCTCTCTAAAGGGCTGGTGCATGGAAAAACGATATCCGCGTAACGCGCTGTAGCAGTCCAAAATGGTTCGTTAACGATGATAGTCTCCGGGCGAGACCAAGCTTTGACGAGCCGGTTCAGATCCTGATGATGATGAAACGGATTTCCTCCGGCCCAATAAATAGTTTTGATATCCGGGAATGTTACCGTCTGTCCATTGAAATCAATCGATTCGCCCGGGTGTAACAACATGTCAGCAATACGTGAAACTGGAATATGCTTCGTTACTAAGTTTTTCCCACGAGGGAGGGAACCTACATCGAAAGGTGGTATCCGTCGCCCGCCGAAACCGATGTTATGCACCGACCCGTATCCATAGGCAATCCCCCCGCCAGGCAGCCCTATGTAACCTAACATCGCGGCGAGGGTGGTGACCATCCAATAAGGCTGTTCACCGTGTTCTGCACGTTGCAAAGACCAACTAACGCCAAGGACGGTTCGAGTTTTAGCCATCCGTCTCGCTAGGTTTCGAATCTTCTCGGCAGAGACTTCTGCGAGCGTGCTAGCCCATACCGCATTCTTGGGCCTATTATCAGTACTGCCCAGGAGGTAATCTAGAAACCGCTCGTATCCGACGCAATAACGTTGTACGAACGCATGGTCAACCAGCTCTTCTGTAGCAAGGGTGTGGGCGATACCCAACATGATCGCCACATCGGCATTTGGCCGGCAAGGCCACCATTCAGCACCGAGAGAGGCCACCATATCGTCGCGGATAGGGCTGATATTTATAAAGTCGACGTTAGCACGCCGCAAAGCCTGTAACTGGCGTTCCGCAGTATGCGCTCCTAGCCCCCCCGACATTACCTGCGCATTCTTAGTGGCGATACCACCGAAGCCCACCACTAAACCGGTATTTGCCACCATGTCTTCTACGGTAGGCGCCTCAAACTGGAGGCGGATGTCTGGCCTTCCCACCACATGGGGTAGTATATTTTCAGCCGCGCTTAACGAATACGTATTGACTGAGTAGGTATAACCGCCAATCGTGCTCAAAAATCGATGAATTTGACTCTGGGCGTGATGAAAGCGCCCTGCGCTAGACCACCCGTACGAGCCCCCATATATCGCCTCGTTACCATACTCAGAACGTGTATGTTCTAACGCCGCAGCGGCTAGCTCGATTGCTTCCTTCCAGGAAACAGGTACGAAAGGATCGCGACCTCGGCCTTCCCCATCACTCTCCCATCGACTTTTAAGATAACCTTGGCGGATCATCGGCTGTGGTATGCGACAACTTGGATCCTGTGCTTCAATCAAGGATTGACCAATCGCACTAGGCTCAGCGTCAACAGAGTACGGGTGCACAGCAACAATATTTCCGTCGCAACGCTCCAACAAATAGTTGCCCCAGTGCGTGGCTGTAGGAATTAAGTCTGACCGTGCTGCGGAGCGGCGAGTTCCTGTATTGCTAACCATGGCTTGTGTGACGAATCGCCCTCATTGAGCAACAAACTCTGGGGTCGAGTGCGAATCTGTCTAATTGAATACGGTATCCGGTATGTATAGCGCTATACCAGGGAATAGTGCTAACAACGCAATCATTGTCATGACCGCTATGATAAATGGCGTACACCCGCGAGCCACCTCCGGAAATCTCAAATCTTTCCTTAAACCTTGGATGACGAAGATGTTCATCCCTACCGGCGGGGTAATCAGCGCCATCTCCATTAATAATACTATAACGATGCCAAACCAGACGCCATCAAATCCTACCCCCATCATCACTTGGGTTGTCGTGGGCACAATTGCAATAAGCATCGTCATTGTTTCCATGAAGCAGCCTAAGATGATAAACATAACAACCACGGCCAAAAACGTTTGATACTTCGTTAACTGAAGTTCGGTTACACCATCGATGATGATATCTACCAAGCCAATTACATTGATTACAAAATTAAAGATGAAAGCAAACAAAACAATAATCATGACCATACTCGTAACACGAACTGTGCTTTCAAGTGAGGCCATCAACATCGACCAAGTTAATCTTCGCTTTGCCGCTGCAACTCCCAAGGCCGCTATCACACCAAATGCGGCAGATTCCGTTGGTGTCGCAAAGCCTGTATAAATAGTTCCAATGACAACTAGAAAGATCACAATCGGAGGTAATAAATCAGGAAGAACGCGAAAACGTTCGCTCCAAGTTGAATGCAACGGGCGTCCGCCCCACCTTCGACGAAATAGGCAAAGGATTACGATACTGAGTGAAAACATTGCGGCGAGCCCTAGGCCAGGAGCTATACCGGCGAGATAAAGGCGTGGAATTGAATTGTCAGTTAGAACACCATAAATTATTAGTGCAACGGAAGGCGGAATCAGAATTCCTAGGGTTCCACCCGCCACAATCGACCCTAAAAATAGGGACCGGTTATATTGTTCTTTGTCCATCTGCGGCAATGCAACTGTTCCGATGGTCGCTGCTGTAGCAACACTTGAACCAGAGGTTGCCGCGAACATTGCAGATGCAGATACATTTGCATGCATCAATCCGCCAGGCAGCCAGGACAGCCAACGCGACATAGCGTTGTACATGCCATCTGCAATGCCTGATCGCAGCAGGAGCTCACCAAGCAAAATATAGAGTGGCACGCAAACAAGTATGAAGCCAGTACTACCAGTCCACGCAACTTCTCCGGCAGCGAGCATTACATCCAAAGGCGAGTAGAGTTCCGACAATACATATGCCGAGACGCCAAGCGCGGTGGCGATATGTAACGACAGCAACAACATACCAATAAACAAAAAGAATGCGATGAGAATCATGATCTTTTAAGACTCATCGTCTTTTTGCGCCGTCACAGCGGCCAGTTCTTCTTCAATCGATTCGCTCGTGCTTGGGGGTGCCAATAATTCTTGAACGCCAGCAATATTGCCTCGCGCTAACTCTCGAGCAACCAATACAGTAACAATAAGCATTACGATAACGAAGACCACTACACCTGCGGCCCACATACCTTGGATCGGAGCTAATGGAAGGTACAGTGGTTGAGAAGAAAGCGAACCAAATTCAATAGCCATCAAAGTCATGTCAACTGTTGCGCGACCCAAGTAGATCATCACTAAAAGCATGACCAACAACGTTACGATATCGAGCACCACACGGATGCCAGTAGGCATGAGAAAGTAAATCACATCGATGCGAATATGTCTTCGATGCAGAAAGGCGTCTGACAGGCCCCAGGTCACAACGATAGCAAGACCGTAGCCCGCTATTTCCGAAATGCCTCCGATGGGAGCCAAAAACACCTGTCGTAAAACGACGTCGATAAATACGATGACCGCCATAGCGAGAACCATCAGCCCCGCTACTTGGGACATCCGGTGCGCGAGCTGACGGGCCGCCCGAATGATCACTTCCGGAAATTCCTTAGTGAAATGACTGCACGTGTTTCCGTGATAATCCGGATGCCACAAATGTGGCATCCGGATCGATACGCTACGTAAGGCAGAGTATCACGACAAGTTACTTGCCTTAACAAAATACCTCTTATTCAGCAGGAACTGCAGTCATGCCAACAAGCGCGCCAATTGTCTCATTCCACGTTTTAACGCATGCATCACCGCAACGGGCAGCCCAGCGCCGAACCACTACGTTCTCACTAATCTCTGCGAGTCTTGCTCGGTCTGCAGCGCTACTCTCAATAATTGTCATACCACCAGGTATTCCAAGCGTGCACTCACCAACACCGCTATTACAGCTGATGCCTTGTTCCATCTGCATAATGCCGTTTGCCCACAAGTCTTTTTCTAGCTGTACGAACTGCTCGCTCAGATAGGCCTTAACTGCCGGGTCCATCCGATCCCACGCTTTCAAATTGACTGCGCTGAACCATGTGGAGATACCGCCTGGCAAATTGTAAAGGTAGTCAACCACATCAAACCACTTCGACGTGTTTGCTGACAACGACCCCGTAACACCACAATCTAGGGTACCACGTTGAAGTGCAGTTGTGACCTCGCCAAAAGAAATCGAAACCGGAATGCCCCCAACGCCTTCGATAAAGTCGGACAGAGGGGGGGAGTACGCGCGAATCTTCCGACCCTTCAGATCATCGATCGAGGAAACGGGATCTTTACAAAACAATACGCTCGGGGGATTTGGCCAGAAATATAGGAGCTTGGAACCGTAGTTCTCCTGGAAAATCTTATCGAGAACAGGGCCGTAGACCTCCGTCGCTTTCTTGACGGTATCCATATCCTGCAGCACGCCCCACAACTCAGTTCCGTTGAATTCCGGGAAGTCAGACGACATCATGGAAATGTTCCCCGAGCCAAAATCAAAAACACCCATCTTCAACAAGCGCAGAATTTCGCCACCTTTAAGACCCAACTGATCAAATGTCGTGTAATCCGTCGTTAATTGACCGCCGGTATCTGATGTCACGTGTTCAGTCCAAAACGGTCGAAAAACCTCTTTATCCGCACTAAGCATGCTCCATAGGCCATGCACCTTAAGGTGTGTACGTGGTAGATCTGCCGCCGATGCGGGGATACTTACAGCAACAGCAAAGAATAGGCCCGCAATTACAGAAACAATTTTTTTCATTACTATCCTCCCAATCATGTTAAATGTAATAGACAGTCTACAACATGTATTCACCAGCTTCAGGTGAATCTCTAATGATTAAATAGAAAACTCAGAAATTAGACAACATGTTGAATAATAGGGTGTTTTTGGATAAAGGGATTCACACCTAAGCACTGCTCCCGCTTCCTCCCATAGGGGTTTCTCCCAGAAGAACGACCTTAATCCATATTTATTCATCAGGGGTGGACCTATGGGGAACTCCAACTGTGCAAGAAATCCACACTTTTGCGGCTACGCCCCCAACTATTGTACTTTTTTCTATTCTATTAAAGCCTGTGCTATGTAAGACAACTGTTTAGAGCAAACCGCTACTCACCTCGTATAAATGATTATCTTGTGATCGTAGAGTCATCGCTCTGCCGTTGGGCTCGTAACGCGGTTGTTGCCTGCGGATCAATCTCCGGTGGTTCACCCTTGATTACCACACCATAATCACGCTCCGCACCTTCACGCGAAACAAACTCAAGTACAACATCCTCTAGTACCATTTCCGGGTCACGGTCAAGTGGGTTACCTCTACCCCCGCCACCTGCAATCTGATGTTGAAACACTTCATCACGGTACATGATCTCAGCATCCTGAACCAACACTGGCAACACACGTCTTTCTCCATCCGGATTCATGATGCTCCAAGCTGGTGCCCCCGGCAAACCCCCGTCAAGCCCACGCGGTCTTCGGTCACGTTTATCGGATCTACACGTTAACACACCCAAATCCGCAAGCAGTCGCACATCGCGCCGCATCGACACCCCACCGCGGAATCGGCCAGGCCCCCCTGTGTCCGGAACCAATTCATAGCGCTCAATAACGACGGGGTTCGCAGACTCTACTAACTCCACCGGAATGTTCGTCTGATTTGCACCTACGTGCGCTACCGCTGTCTCGCCGTCATTCTCTGGCATACCGCCGGTGTTACCCATCACGGTGTCAACATAGACGTACTGTTCGCCTTCATGCATTCCGCCTATGCCAATAAGGCTACCGCCACCGTTCCCATCTGCTGCAACGCGCTCTGGCATTACTTCGGCTAATGCGCCAAACAAGGTTTCGATCATCCGATACCCACAGATTCCCCGTGCGCCGCATGCTCCCGGATTTGTCGGATTTACGATACTCCCTAGAGGGGCCCGCACTTCAATGGGTTTAGTAAATCCGACGCTATTGGGTATGTCACTTTTCATTATCGACTTTAAGGCCGAATAACTCGCCGATTTCGTAAAAGGCAGCGGGCTATTGATACCTGCGTAGACTTGCGGGCTGGTGCCTTCCCAATCGACCGTGCAACTATCACCGTGGACGTGGAGGGCAACACGGAACACGATTTCCTCGGGCTCGTACCCGATGCCGTCAATATAATGCTCGTACCGATAGACTCCATCTGGAATTTCGGAAATTTCGGCACGAGATACTTGCTCTGCGTAACGATGGAGCTCTTCGAAATAGGCCTCTGTCTCCGTCACCCCATAACGTTTGTAGATATCGAGATAGCCACGCTCTGCTGCGTTACATGCCGCTACCTGCGCTCGGAGGTCTCCTAACACTTTTATCGGCACACGAACATTAAGTTTCAGGATTTCCCAAATCGGTTCGACATCGACTCCCCGTTCTTGTAGTTTGAGCATAGGCAGACGCAGTCCCTCGCCGTAGATGTCCCGGGCGCCAATCGCGTTACTGCCTGGTACGATCCCCCCAACATCGGTGTGGTGTGCTGTAGTCGTAGCCCAGCCTTTAAGAGCGTGATCAAGAAATATAGGTTTGACAATATAGATATCGGGCAGATGCCCCCCGGAAGCTACATAGGGATCATTAAAGATAAAGAGATCGCCCGGGTTGACATTGCCACGATAACGGGTGGTCAGGTCTCGCATCGCATCGTAAAACGCCCCGAGATGTAATGTGGTGGTCAACCCCTGCGCCAATGTCTCGCCTTCCGCATCGCAAATGGATGTTGAGAAGTCCATTCCGTCACGGACAATGCCCGAGTACGCACTGCGTATGAGAATTAGCGCCATTTCATCTGCCACTGAATCTAACGCGTTCCTAATAACCTCCATCTGAATCGGGTTGATCCGGACTGCGTCTACAAATTCAGTTTGATCGATGCTTCTTGTATCTACTGCCTGACTCGAATTTATATTCATAACTCTTCACTGTCCTATGCGATTGAGGATTATCATTTCCCCGCTTGTATCAATTGTCTAACTGTCCGATTTTCCAAGGAGTTCAATGACAATATTAGCGTTACCATCAAGACTTGCGGTCCAATCAGGTGGCACCAAAGTGGTACCCTCATACTCTTCGATTATCAGCGGACCTGATCGCGCGTTACTATCGAGCGCGAAGCGGTCGATCACCGGAGTTTCAAGACTTCCGTGATCTGGGCCGAAATATGCTGAACGGCGCGAACCACCGTTCCTTAAGACACGTGTGGCAACCGTTTCTGAATTTAGTATTGGTTTATCCGCTGGTGTTAAAGCGCCTGTTACAGCAAGGCTAACAAACTCGACCTCGCCTATTCCTGAAAATCTATGTCCGTAGACTCGTTCGTGCTCATCTTCAAATCGATCTGACAATGTTTTTATAGTGGCCTCTGTCACAGCTGTGTCTGGGGACTCGACTGTCAGTTCGTACGCCTGGCCTGCGTAACGAAGGCTGGCACTATGCGTAAATTTCGGTTCGGCGCCCCGATCTGCCAGTCGGTTGCGAACATTAACCGCAAGCTGGTTATAACGTTCAGCCGTCTCGGTTGCGTCTGCTGAGTCAGCAAGGCACAGAAATGTCTTCGAAGCGCTTAGTTCAATGTCAGAGGCGAGGAGACCTATAGCACTAAATACTCCTGCCGCAGGAGGAACAATGACTCGACGCATTTGCAACACATCAGCCATCGCAGTCGCAAAAATCCCGCCGTTACCACCGAACGCAAGCAAGGTAAAGTCTCTCGGATCCCGTCCTGAATACGTTGAAATTGCTTTCACCGCGCGGACCATATTTGCGCTAGCGATTGTAAAGACACCGTAAGCCCCATCAAGGATATTGCCGCTCATTCGATCTGCGATCTTCTCGGTGACAATTTCATGAGCTCGTGTGATAGAAACCGGCACATCACCTCCAGCGAGCGCCTCTGGATTTACATACCCAAGAACAACATTCGCATCGGTGACTGTTGCCTCAGTGCCGCCAAGCTCGTAACATGCTGGCCCCGGAACAGCCCCCATACTCTGTGGACCGACCTTCATCACCCCAACCTTGTCGAACCAAACAACACTACCTCCACCAGCTCCAACCTCAGAAATATCAATTACCGGCGTTTTCAGCGCGTAACCGCCACCTTTGGTCAGTTTGCTACTGAGCGTGATTCCGCCACCTACCTCATATTCGTCGGTATGCATAAGTCGACCATTCTCTATTATGGACGCCTTTGCTGTGGTGCCACCCATGTCAAAAGTTATCAAATTGGCCTCATTTTGGGCGCGGGAGATGTGAAGGCCACCGACCACCCCAGCCGCGGGACCACATTCCACGATAAGCGCCGGTTTCTCCATGACTAACTCAGCCTCGAGTACGCCACCCCCTGATTGCATAACCATCAAGGGCGCGTCTATTCCTACGGCTTTAAGGTTGTTAATCAACGATCCAATATAGTGACGCACTGGTGGCCCAACATAGGCATTAATGACCGTAGTACTGGTGCGTTCGTATTCACGGATTTCTGGCAAGAGGTCACTGGAAAGAGTGACGAAGACCTCGGGTAAAGCGTCGCGTAGCGCTGCGCCCAAAGTTTGTTCATGTTCCGCGTTTGCATAAGAGTGAATAAAGCAAACTGCAACTGCCTCGACTTTGGCATCCGCAATTCGTTCAATGATTTTTGGAATCTCGTCTTCCGCGAGCGGGATACGCACATCGCCACGCGGACCTAATCTCTCGGTAATTTCAAAGCGTAAGTTACGCGGCGCGAGAGGTGGCGGCTTCACATAGAGTGGCGCGTAGAGTTCTGGGATACGAGTACGCTTGATCTCTAGTACATCTCGAAAGCCTCGTGTCGTTACGAGTGCTGTTGATGCACCACGCCCCTCAAGAATCGCGTTGGTTGCTATTGTGCAGCCATGAAGAACTTCTGCAATATCGCCTGGTCTAATACCGGTTTCATCGAGCGCGGCCAAAATACCTTTGACAACACCATCAGCATAATCCCCAGGGGTTGACAACAATTTCTTCGTCGTCAGTCGACCGTCCTGTCCCAGCACCATGACATCAGTAAAGGTGCCACCAATATCAGCGGCGATACGGACTCGTGTTCCACTGTCCGCGTTCAGTTGGTCAGATAAATTTCTGTTCATACCCCCCCTTTTTATATCCTTGAGGAAACACGCATAACTACCATCTTGTGTCAATTGATGTTAACACAGCTGTATCCACTCGATCTCTCGTAAAAATTGGGTAATAGCTATCGATTGATGTTTGTCCGCGTGGGCTTGGGCCTCGCAGTTATGCTGTACATTCAATTATCTTAAACAAAAAAACACAACGTCAATCAAGACAAGTTCTACAGTCAAAATCACTAAACGTTCTCGACAAGCAGGAGCACGGCACTGAAACGCCATCGTAACACGCCTTCGTATTTCCAACGACAAGCGGCATTGTGAAATTCAGACTTAACGTTTGCAAGTAACGCTCGCTCATCCCTACTACGTGTAACAACCGCTCTCTATCTAATTTTATTCGATCGAAGCTAAAGGAATCAGAGAAGACACAATTTTGCTATATCCTTACAAGCGCTTCCGCAATCTGCGACACACCTTGCTCAATTTCTGTCAGCGGGCACGTGAAGTTCAATCGAAGTCGGCCCTCGCCATTTTCACCAAAGGCTCGGCCTGGGGTAGTAGCTACCCCTCCACTTTCGAGGAGATAACTACTCAGTTCTATCGAAGAGATTCCAAACGACTTGCAGTCCGGAAAAGCGAAATAAGCCCCTTGTGGAACTGCACATTGAACACCTGAGATTGAGTTTAGGGCAGTAACCATAACGTCCCTTCGTTCCTGATAACTACAAATTAGCTCCGGAATTGGAACGTCGCCTTCTGCAAGAGATCCCTCGAGGGCTGCAATGGCACCAGCCTGAGTAAACGATGCCGGGCAAGTTACCAACCGTGAATGAGTTGCCAAAATAGGCTTGATGAGCTCTGAATGAGCTACGACCCATCCAACTCGCCAGCCATGCATATGATAGATTTTACTTACAGTCTGAACTGTAATAATTCGCCGTGAGAGTTCTCTATCCAGGGCGGCCATACTAGTATGGGTCCTCCCATCATACGTAAAATACTCGTAAGCCTCATCAATTAATACCAAAAAGTTAAACTCATCTGCAACTTTTGCAATACCTTTCAGCTCTTCGTATTCGAAAACTCTCCCTGTTGGATTATTGGGATTACAAAGCATCAGTAACCGAGTCTTTGGCGTTACTCGATCACATAGAGCTTCAATGCTTAGTCTAAAGTCATCATCTTCCGACAATTGAATGCGCACGGGCCTAGCACCAGCCAATTTCACTACAGGTTCAAAACCTAAAAAACATGGGTCTTCTAGAAGAACCTCGTCATCGGTTTCCAGCAAAGCAAGCAATGTAGACGAAATGCCTTCTCCCGCTCCCAATGTAACAATGATTTCAGTTTCGGGGTTCGCCTCGAACTTATTCTGAATATAGAGTTTTTTAGCTATAGATTCCCGCAACGCCGAAAGTCCGCGGACATCAGTATAAGTAGAGTTTTCACGGGACAACAACATCTCAATAGCTGCATCTTTGACGTGCGTAGGCGTGTCCCCACGCGAAGAAAAATTAATTACGGGAATGCCTTGTTCACGCAACTCAAGCACTCGACGCAAGATTGCGAGGGAAGATGGCTCTCCTAGGCTCTCTATTCTTTTCGGGATATTGAATGTTTTCATTTTGATAAATCTCTTGTTTCTGAAAGATAAACCCTCCGACCATGCATTGCTTGTCGGTAAACCGTATAAATTCCCGCTACGACTATTAGGCCGATACCTAGCCAAACTCGTGGATCAAGATGATCCTTAAACACAAAAATTCCGCAAACTATCGACAGAGGTACCGCGATGTACTCAAACGGCGCTACCAATGAGGCTTCGGAGATTCTATACCCTTGAAAAATTAGATAAATACCGATAGACAAAAGGAAACCGAGTCCGAACATAAGTAGTAAATCACCAGCTGGAATTGCAACCCAAGCTCGAAACAAAAAGTCGTAAGATGGATCACCTCCATTCGCATAACGACCATCCCCGATACCAAGTCCAATCCCACCAGATAGCACAACAAAAGTTGCTTGGTTGTAGAAAGCCATTGTTGATGCCTTTTCTGTTTTACCTACCGCTCGAGTATTAACCTGAACTAATGCATAAGCGATTGCCGCAATCAACGGCAAGGTGCTCGACAACTGAAACAGGCCACTACCTGGTCGCATGATAATTAAAACACCAAGTAGGCCTGAAAATACGGCTATCCACCTCCAAATGCCTACCCTTTCCTTCAAAAATAATGTTGAAAAGATTGTAATCAACACCGGTTGTATAAAAAATATTGCTGTTCCGTCTGCTAACGGCATCCCCGCAAGACCCATATAGAACGCGAGGTTTGCGATAACCATTCCAAATCCACGAAATAGATGAATATTTAACCTATCAGTACGAATAGCAGTAAAGCCCCCTTCAAGGGGGACAAGAATAATCAGAATAAAGATGACAGCTACTACACCTCGAATCAGCAATATTTCATAGAGAGGGTACTCAGTGCTAAACCATTTAAAAGCAACGTTTTGAGTCATGTAGACGATCATTCCGCCTACGATGCACAGAATTCCTCCGATGTGAGAAAAACGAGAAAAGCATGCATTAATCGATTTGGGCATTCGTGTCAGGCACACTTTACATTCCGGAGACACTAAGCATACTCTTTTGTGATGAACTTATCGAAGCGGCGCCACCTGACGATGTCACTAAACACTTGTGACCAGACGACCCGTTGAAGGGCTTATTCGATGGAATAGGTGGGTCTAAGTTTGTTTGATTAAGAGCCACCACCGACCTAATCATTCATTTGCTCCTCTGCTATACCTGAACCGATTCCCAGTACTGTCAGTGTCGCGAGTCTTTGTCGTTTTGTGTCCTGTAATGCCCTCAAATCGCAATACAAGGACGAACCTACCAGGGCATGGATATGGGGATGAAAGGTCACCAGATCACCGAAGGTCTGCACAAACAGGATATATCCGGGTTTGCCCCAGGGCGCGACCTCTTTGTAGA
>Ga0187827_10002902_pt1 | contig 22876 bp, 20 predicted proteins | sample ETNtaG_39_FD_167969 | JGI IMG/M metagenome (GOLD analysis project Ga0187827, IMG submission 167969) | Marine microbial and viral communities from oxygen minimum zone, Eastern Pacific Ocean - ETNP2014_SV_150_PacBio MetaG (Illumina Assembly) | ecosystem: Environmental > Aquatic > Marine > Hypoxic... | reverse complement strand
CTGCAGACTCAGCAAAATTCCTTGAGCAATTCTGCAAGTCATAACTCAATAGCCAGAATAGGAGGCAAGTATGGCTTTTAACATTATCGTTTGTGCAAAGCAGGTAATGGATCCTGAAACCCCTGCTTCCGCTTTCAATGTTGACGAAAACGCGCGAAGAGTCATACCAGCCCAAGGCATTCCACCTGTCGTCAATGGGTTCGATGAAAACGCGGTCGAAGCCGCTCTTAAGATCAAGGAATCTATAGACGATACGACCGTAACCGTTATATCTACCGGCACCGAATTTGTTATGGATGTTATGAAAAAGCCGCTTTCGATGGGGGCAGACAACATGGTGCTAGTTCAAGACGATGCTTGCGCAGATCTAGATGCTTTCAGTACCGTAAGAATTTTGACCAAGATGATAGGTCGACTCGGAGATTTTGATTTAATCATATGTGGACAACAAGCATCTGACTGGGATAACGCCCACGTACCTCTTGGTATATCTGAAATACTTGGATTACCGTGTCTTACTGAGGTTCGTGCTATTGAAATAGGTGATGGCACTGTTACTGTGAATAGTTCCAGGTCAGACGGGTATGAAGTATTTGAATCGCCCATGCCTGCATTGATCACGGTCAATAATGAAGTAGGTCAACCAAGGTATCCGACCCTCCGAGGAATAATGCAGGCTAGCAGAAAGACACCTGAAATACTTTCAATTGAAGATGTTGGACTGAATAGTAAAGATCTAACTCCCGTAATTACACTTTCTGATCTTTTTGTGCCAACCAGCGATAAACAGTGCGAAATATTAGAGGGAGAGAACGATGCTGATTCAGGTAGACTTCTCGCCTTACGCCTAAGAGAAGAAAAGATAATCTAACCGACTATTTGTCTCAGTAGCCTGATAGGGCAAGGGAGCAAACCTTAACATGACAGAGATTCTCATCCTCGCAGAACTAGAAGGCGGAGTGTTGCATTCATCAGCAGGGGAACTGCTGGCAGCGGGCAGGAAACTCGGAGACGAGATGGGTGCGGACGTTTCAGCTGCTGTGCTAGGAGAAAGTACAGACGATGCGGCAAGAGAGGCAATTATATTGGGGGCGGATCATGTATACACTGCTTCCCACCCCATCCTTACTGAAGGTCTTGCAGATGGTCAAATTGCAGCACTTGAGCAAATATGCGCCGAAACATCGCCTTTAGCAGTCCTAACTGCTAAGACACCGTTAGGTCGATCAGTAGGTCCGAGATTAGCCTACCGATTAGATTCCGGTGTTGCCCAGGATTGTATGGACGTTACCGGTGACAACACAACGGGCCGGATTACTGTTACTAGGCCTGTTTACGGTGGTAACGCTATGGCAAAATTTACATTCGCGGACAACAATCCGCAGGTCGTAGTTCTTAGAGTTAAAGCATTCGAACCGTTGGAGCCGAACCCCGAAAGATCAGGCGACGTGAAATCGATTGATGTAACCATCGACGACAGCCAAATCAAGGCTAAACTTGTAGAGACTGTCAAAGAAGAATCAGAAGGCGTAAAACTTGAAGACGCTGGAGTCATCATAGGGGGAGGACGCGGATTAGGCGGACCAGAACCGTTCGAACAATTAGAGGAACTAGCTAAGTTATTCAATGGGGCCGTCGGCGCATCGCGAGCAGTTTGCGACGCAGGATGGCAGGACCACTCTTATCAGATAGGTTTAACCGGCAAAACTGTAACACCCGACATATATATAACAGTGGGAATATCAGGGGCAAGCCAGCATATGGCGGGATGCTCTGCTTCAAAGAATATAATCGCTATTAACAAGGATGGTGATGCAAACATATTTAAAGAAGCATCATTCGGAGTTGTGGGAGATTGGGAGAAGGTTCTTCCCTCTTTTACTGCGACAATTAGAGAATTGTTGAGCTCGTAGCATGCCCCATCTGTGGCATCTCCGTAGTAGTTGAGGTCGTTTTCTGCAATTTTGGTCGTACTATTACAGCTCGGCACTAAGAAGGACTGCAATCACTATCCTACTTTGGCAATTTGTATTCACTGTTTATATGTATAAGGTTCTTAAGGAGAGCTACGAAATTTGACAGGCAACCATTTTTTCGACGATCTTGAGGAAGTAAGGAGCGGCATAGTCGATGCCGATGTGGTTTCCCTTTTTTTTCCTTATTTTGGAAAGACAGTACTAATCGATACTAGAAGCAACGGCGCTGATGGCCCTGCAATCATGCTCACTGATATGGTCCGGAATCCACAAGAGAGAGTTAGAAGCATGGAGAAGCTGCGACCGGGATTTCCGGACGTACATAAGATGATTTTAATACCTTGGGTAAGATACATTTACACCCTAGCAGAAAGTGGGATTTGGGCCACTATCGTAGAACGGCTTGAAGAATGTAGCTATTTGGAAGCTGAGCAAGCCGCCGGCGCTATTTTCGACGAGCTCAGGCTTCTCGAGCGGAGAGAATTAGTATCTGTCGTCAAAGGATCTACTTACGAGACGATTTGGTCCAGAGACATGTCAAACTAGATATATTTCGCACAGAACAACTCATCCGTTAATCTAAATAAGTTCTCCCTGTGCTCGCCAGATATTGAGGGTATTTCCTACGCGCTCAGTGCATGCTACCGTGATACCTACACCTTTGTTTCAAAAAAATCGGGGAATTAACGCCCATATCACGGAATGGTAGAGACTGCGAATACACCAAACACGTTACTCAGAGGCAATTCTGGTTTCAACGGTCAGCATAAAGGGGTATTAATATGCTTGGGTTCTTAGGCGGAACAGGTCCCGAAGGAAGAGGCCTAGCCCTTCGATTTGCACTTTCTGGAGAGAAGGTGTTTATCGGTTCTAGAAGTACCGAACGAGGCTTTGAAGCCGCCCAATCTCTGAAAGCTATCACTGAAGTGGACGCAGATGGGGGAACGAATGAACGAGCTGCAGAAATCGGTGATGTCATTTTTGCAGCTATGCCCTATGGAGGGCAAAGAGCAACACTTGAATCAGTTAAAGGCTCACTACACGGAAAGATACTTATCAACGTCGTAGCTCCGCTTTTATTTAATAGGGGCAAGATCTCAACCATAAAAATTGAGGAAGGCTCAGCAGCTGTTCAGGCTCAAGAGACTGTTCCAGAGGCCAAAGTAGTAGGTGCTTTTCACAATATTAGTGCTGAAGATCTTCTTATTCCGGTCAAGAATATAGATTCAGATGTCATTGTATGCGCCGATGATGAGGATTCGAAAAGTTATGTCATGAAGCTATCTGAAAAAATCGAAGGTATCCGAGGGATAGATGGAGGTGCTCTGGAAAACTCTCGCTATGTGGAAGACCTGACAGCCCTCTTATTAAATATCAACAAAGTTTATAAGGCCCATTCCTCCATTAGGATCACAGGTCTTTAGTCACTCCAATTGTCTCATTATGGATACGACAGGCCACCCCAGAATCCACGTCTTTATAGCAGTTCCGAAAATAGTTGCGGCTGCAACTATTGTGTTTATTCTGACAATCCTTTGCCCAAAGCCTTTCATACATGGTCAGGGACACACTGAGGAACCGCCAAAAAGATTCTTGCATGAATCTCTGAAACACGAGATAAATTTTCCAAACGAAGTCACTTTCACTATAAATGGCTATTCTCAAGTTGATCTGAGGCAACTTACTTTAAATTATCAAATTAGTGAATCGAAGGTGAGAGGATATATCTACTCTGAAATCGAACAAGAAATAGCAGGTAAGGCATTTTCCGGGGTATCCACATTATCAACGTCAGGTAACTCTTATATCCCGAGTGGTGTGAGGATTAGGTACTACTTCGAGGCCATAGATATTAACGGAAATCGATATAAATCTTTAACAAAGGAATTCGACTATCTGAATCCCGAGTACCCGTGGCGCAGTACTCAAGTAGGTCCTATGACCATTTTCTGGCACGGATTCCAGCATCTAGATGTCGCTAAATCTGGGGAAAAAGCATATGTAGCAATCCAAGAAGCAGCGGCGATTTCAAATCTTGAAGAAGTAGAACCTTTTAGAGCAGTAATAATAAATAATCCTAGGGAGGCGGCGGAGGCATTTCCTGCTGTGAGTAGTACTTCATTAAAGGACGGACTTTATGGAGGATTCGCGTTTAGAGACTACGGCGTCTTTCTCATAGGAGGCATAGGAGCTGATGGTCTCATACACGAGGGTACTCATATCGTCATCGGGCAGGCTGTTGATTCGCCGTTCAGCAAGATGCCAGCGTGGTTGAACGAAGGACTTGCAATGTACTTCGAATCAAGTGACCATGGACGGTTAGCCATCGCTGAACGGGCTTACCTTAATGGTGAACTGATGCCTTTGTCATCAATGGGTGCAGTACCGGGTAAACCCCGTGATGTGCGTATTTTCTACGCCCACTCTCAGGCAGTCGTAAAACATATGGTTGACAGGTTTGGGAAAGCCAAAATGTCTAGGTTAATAACAGACCTAGGAAATGGATTATCCATTGATACTGCTATCGAAAAGACTTACAGCATGACCCTTGAGGATCTCGATTCAGACTGGCAAAAGGGGGTCCAGCCGACGTTCGAAAGAAGACTTATCGTAGACCCTGGAACATTCTGGACCTCAACAATGATGGGTATAGCATTCATTTTTGCAGTTACGGTAACTGGAATAAATTGGCTAAGGAAAAAAACCAGTGAGCCTGTAGACCCTGCAGATAGGCTAAGAGAGGACGAATACGAAGAGGGTTACTGGGACAAGTAAACCTAGAATATTTCATTCTTCAAATCTGATGAAGAACAAATGGTCGTCACAGAAAATTATTCACAATTCGACTGAAAAGATTCATTTACAATACCGCAAAAATTAATATGATTGGGAGCTATAGAAACGGATTAGAAAAAAACAAGCCTTGAAATCAATCGAACAAGTCTGTGAGAAACTTAAATCTCCCCTGATGATAAAAGAATTTATCAAGGAGTTTACGCCATCGGAATGAAAGCAGCCTTTGTTTACGATGACAGGTTATCTCGCCATATTCTGAGCGAGTCACATCCAATGAAACCGGTACGGCTTCGTTACACGTACGAACTTCTTTCGGCTTACGGTTCGTTTAACACAGTTGATAGCCTGCTTGTCCCTGCCCGTGAGGCAAAGAAAGAGGAAATTCTTTCGTTTCATACAAAGCAATACTTTAATGGAGTCAGAAGTTTGGGTAGATCAGATGATTCCATCGACCCGCATCTGTTTAATTTTGGCTCGGGAGACAATCCGCATTACCCTGGTATTGACAAAGCATCGCTCCTATCCTCAGGTGCCACAATGAAAGCGACAGATATGCTTATTGATGGACAAGTGGAAGCGGCATTCAGTATAGCTGGAGGACTTCATCACGCAATGCCTAATTACACCTACGGGTTTTGCGTATTCAATGATCCCGTTCTTGCTATCAACAAATTTCTTAAGAAAGGCCTAAAGGTAGCTTATGTTGATATCGACTGCCACCATGGTGACGGGGTACAACACGCTTACTATGATACTGATCAGGTTCTAACCATATCCGTACACGAATCCGGTTCATTCCTGTTTCCAGGCACAGGGTTTCCCGAAGAGACAGGTACGGGAAAGGGAAGAGGATATTCAGTAAACGTCCCCCTATATCCGTACACATCAGATGAAGACTACCTGTGGGCATTTAAGGAAATCGTACCTCCTCTAATTCAACAATTTAAACCTGATGTTTTGGTAACTCAACATGGTATCGACTCTCACTTCAAAGATCCGATCACACACCTAGGTTTGACGGTACAAGGCCATGCAGAAATAGTACATAACCTCAAAACCCTTAGTCCCGACATGTGGCTAAGTCTTGGTGGTGGTGGCTACGACGTTCAAGCCGTGGCTCGAGCATGGACTATGGACTACGGCGTAATCACAGGTCAAGAATTGTCTGATGACATCCCAGAACCATATGCTTCCGAACATGGAATAAATACGCTGAGCGACCATCATTTCCCAGAAATGCCAACTGGTGCTCTTAAAGAGATTCGACATTACACCGAATCCAGTGTGCGATCAATTCACAACCTAATATTTAGATCTCACGGTATAATCCCAGCATGAAACCATCTAGGTGGACAACATATTAGAAAGTGTTACTGAAAGATCGTGATCTCTAAATTGGAATCCGGTCGACTCTAGCTTTGCAGACGACATGGAAGCTCCTCCTAGCATTACTCCAGAAAGCTCCTCCCCAAAAACTAATTTTAATGTGAATGAAGGTATCTTTAAGAAGGCAGGCCTGCGGATAGCTTTACCAAAGGCTAAAGTAAATTCTGCATTCGTAACCCGTTCTGGAGCGCAAACGTTAAAAGGGCCGTTAATAGAAGCGTTATCTGCGCAAAATCTAAAAGCTTCTGTTGCATCGCGTAAAGAAACCCAACTCATAGTTTGAGTCCCCTGCCCCAGCTTTCCCCCAACACCCATTTTGAACGGCAAGAGTATTCTTTTTAGCATTCCTCCATCGGGATGCAAAACTACACCGATCCGAAGTAATACTGTTCTGATTCCTGCCTCCACTGCCGGCGACGCAGAAGCTTCCCATTCGACTCCGAGTTTGGAAATCCAGTCTTCTCCGGCCGGCGAATCTTCGGTTACAAGTTCACCCGGTCGATCACCATAAATACCAACGGCAGAGGCGCAGACGAGAACGTCAGGCGGTTGTTCCAACTTAGTTAGAGAATCAACCAAGGTTTTAGTACCAACTACTCGGCTATCTCGTATCCGCTTCTTTCGAGAAGCTGTCCATCTACCATTAGCTAAGTTTTCACCAGCAACATGAAAAACAACATTTGAATTTTCCAGGGCTTGCGTGTCTGGTATACCCTTCATCGGATCCCATAAAATAGAGGTCGAGTCTGTTTTGAAGTCATTCCTCACAAGTCTTATGACCTTTGCCCCGTCTTCTCTGAGATTCCTTACAAGGGACTTTCCTAAAAATCCCGAAGACCCGGTTACTATTGCTTTCACTTAAACGTCACCTGAAAGTTTATTTTTTGCGCCTGATAATAAGCATAGCTATAATCTAAGGTCAGCTAAACACAAAACTATTTTAACGCCACGGAATCGCAACTGGGCGAGGTCTTATACACGCATGGCAACTTTACCAATTCTTGAAATTCCGCACCCCGTGCTACGACAGAGAGCCAAAAAAGTGCGCACTATCGATAGAAAAGTAATGAAGCTCGCTTATGACATGGTTGATACGATGCATGAAGCAGGAGGTGTAGGGCTGGCAGCCAATCAAGTTGGGGAACTCCGGCGCATTATTGTCCTTCAGATGCCCGAGGAAGAAGAGGCACGTATTTACTTTAATCCAGAGATCCTCCGGACCAATGGCTCCCGGGAAATCGAGGAAGGTTGCTTGAGCCTCCCAGGCTACCGAGGTATCGTCAATAGATCAATATGGATAAGGTTTCAAGGCACCGATCATAGCGATACAATCGTTAAGTTCAAGGCAGAAAATCTGCTCTCTCAGGCACTCGAACACGAAGTAGATCATCTCAACGGAATACTGTACACAGATCATTTGGTCAGCCACGAGAAACTGTTCCGCCTCGAGGATCTAGAAGAAGTCTCCAATAAGAAAATTTGCGAATCCGATCCAAGTTTAGTGTCCACCTCCGAATCTCAAGGAGTAAGAGCCCATTATGATTCATCTGACTCTCCAGCCTCGGTGAAGGTTAAATAACTGATTAATCAGTGGGATGAAGATCAGTTGCTAAATTCACGTCTATTATGCCTTCTTCAATAGTTGAAACTTTTACCCTGCCATCATCTGCAGGTATCTTGGCGGATTTCCTCCTACATCAAGATATCCAAGCACATTTCGTAGGAGGGGTGATACGAGATTCTCTTCTGAAAATCGAAACTGATGACATAGATGTTGCGGTAGAAGGAAACGCTCTTATCATAGGCAAAGCCGCCGCGAGCAATCTAAAGGGTACGTATATTGAACTTGATCGTGATCGTGGCATTTGCAGGGTAGTAGTTGCAGGAGAAAAAGGGTTCCAAGCCGACTTCGTTTCAGCAAATGAAGGTATCAAGGCAGACCTTACGAGAAGAGATTTCACCATCAATTCCATGGCCATGGACATAGAATCGGTCCGTACTTGCGAAGGGAAAGTCTCATTCACCATCTCGAATCTAATTGACCCTCTAAACGGCAGAAGCGATTTGAATTCAGGGAAACTTAGAGCTGTCTCATCTTCTTCTTTGTCTGATGACCCAGTTCGTCTCATGAGAGCAGTAAGACTCTCTTCCCAATATGGCATGCGATTAGAAGACAAGACTTATAATCAGATCAAGAACATTGCTCCGCAATTGAAGGGGATCGCCCCGGAAAGAATAAGGGACGAGTTTTTAAAGACCCTATCACTACGGGGAGCCTCCGACAGTATCAGGCTGATGGACAAACTGGGACTGCTTGAACAGATAATCCCAGAAATCAATCAGTCAAGAGGTGTAGTGCAACCTAAGGAGCATTACTGGAATGTCTTTGAGCACTTAATCGAGTGCGTGGGCCAACTGGAACGGATCTTGCAACCCCAATTCCAAAAATCTGGGCATTGTCAAGATGATTACCTTGATCTCATACCCAGATTCCAGGGGATCGAAAAACATTTTAACCAGGAAGTGGGTGACGGGCATACTCGACTTACTGTCTGTAAAGTTGCATGCCTGCTTCACGACATAGCGAAGCCTGCTACGAAGACCGTGGAACCTACCGGAAAAATTAGGTTCCTAGGACATCACGAAGAGGGGGCTAAAATGGCAGAGTCTATTTTAAAAAGATTAAGATTCAGTGGGAAATCAATCTTGCTTATAGCAGATCAAGTTAAACACCATCTTAGACCAAGCCAAATGGCTCCAGCTGGAGAACTCCCTTCGAACAAGGCTATATCCCGTTACTTCCGCGACGTAGGAAATGCCTCTATTGATAATTTGTATCTCAACTTGGCAGACTACATGTCTGCCAGAGGGCCTTTGCTGGAGGAGAATGAATGGAAACAGCATTGCGGAGTCATTAATCACATCCTTTCAAAAGGTCTACATGAAAAAGATTCTAAAAAACCCCCTAAGCTTGTCACCGGACACGATATAATGTGTGGGTTGTCTCTTGCGCCAGGACCTCTAATCGGCCAACTTCTGGCAGAGGTGGAGGAAGCCCGTAGTGAAGGTATCTTAACCAATAGAGAGGATGCGTTAGAGTTCCTAAAAATGCGTCCCCTTTCAGGAGAATAGTTTGCGAAGAAACGCCCGAGTGCTGATAGTGATCGCCCTGATTGTGGCAGTTTGTGGGACGATTCTAGGCATACAAAAGATTGAGTTCAGCCAGTTTGAAAGGGGTGGAGACACTCCACTTGGGTTGAGTCTCGGACTGGACCTTCAGGGAGGAAGCCACCTCGTATATGAAGCCGCCTTGAGAGACCAGCAGACGGGCGAGCCCATAGAAGTTTCAGAAGATCAGATGCACTCACTTGTCAAGACCATAGAAAGACGAATCAACTCATCCGGTCTCGGTGAACCTATTATCCAGATACTAGGCAACGACCGACTTCTAATACAACTTCCTGGAGTAAGGGACCCAGGTAGAGCTAAGACTTTAATCGGAGAAACAGCCAGATTAGAGTTTAAACACAGGTCAATAAGTGTAGACCCGGTGGCTTTAGACTACATAGTTCCCGAAGACGTGGTCTCGATAACAGCGGATGATATGAGGGCCGACGGCAAATTAATGAGCGAGTTGACCCCAGATGATATCAACGACCAAACAAAGACCCTTGTATCGTTTCCATCACTGGTAGTCGATTTTAGCGAATTCGGAGCCGATAAGTTTCAACAGGTTGCTCTAAATTTGAGTATATCAATAGCCTTATCTATGGACGCGGCTCAGCGAGGCGACATCTTGCCGCCGGACCTTTTGGTTGTGAGTGTCACGGGTGAGGAAGAACTAAGATTCCAAGTGATGGGTGACCAAATCCAACGCATGGCTACAACAACTCGATACGTAATAGCTCTTCCAGCCGGAGAAGATCGAATGTCCGGAGTGATTACTACAGCACAAGCCAGGGAGAAGCTTGGAACGAATCCTCTGATAAAATTCGAGTTAAGAAAGGGATACAGTGACGAGGACATAGGCCTGTCCGGTGACGACCTCAAGAATGCATACCCTAGTCAACATCAAGGATCCGGCGCTCCTATCGTAAGCATAGAGTTCGATGACAGGGGCACAAAATTATTTGGTGAGCTGACAAAAGATATATACGCCAAACAGCAGGAAACCGGTTTCCGTGACCAGATCGCAATAATGTTGGATGGTCGAGAATTAATTGCACCGGTTGTGAATAGTCCAATCACGGCTGGTACAGCGATCATCCAAGGACCTGATTTCACTCTCGAGCGGGTAAAGGATCTTTCTCTTTTGCTTGAGTCAGGTCGTCTTCCAATTCCTATAGAACTAATCCAGGAGCGTGATGTCGACGCGATTCTCGGAGCTGATTCACTGCGCAAAAGCGTAATTGCTGGAATGATTGGCCTTATGTTGGTTCTGCTTTTTATGACGCTTTACTATCGTATTCCTGGTTTGGTTGCCTCAATCGCACTCATAATCTACGCCGTGATAGTTCTCGCTGTTTTTAAGATCCTACCGGTTACTCTCACATTATCTGGCGTGGCTGCAGCCATTCTTTCTATCGGTATGGCCGTGGACGCCAACATACTAATATTTGAACGGATGAAAGATGAACTCCGAGCAGGTAGAACAATGCTGTCTGCTATTAATATAGGGTTCAACAGGGCGTGGCCAGCCATCAGAGACGGAAATGTTTCCACTCTCATTACATGCGCCATTCTTTACTGGTTTTCCGATCAACTCGGAGCGACTATTGTCCAAGGATTTGCGGTCACCCTAGCGATCGGCGTACTAATAAGCATGTTTTCAGCCATAGTTGTCAGCAGATCGTTGATGAGAGTGCTTGCTCTCACACCCATATCGAGAAAAATTAGTCTTTTCATACCATCTGGCGGCAAAGAGATTGCCGATAGACGGTCTTCATAAATACAGGTGTCAAAGGTTAATTCATGGACTTCGTAGGAAAAAGATTTTGGTTCTTTCTGATTTCGCTCCTCGTGATAACCCCTGGCGTCATATTTCTCATCATTGCCCCTGGATTGAGACCGGGAATCGATTTCACTGGCGGTTCTAGCATGACATTGCAATTTCAGGAAAGTTCTTCGGTAACCCAACAGGAGATGAGAGAAGCACTTTCAAATCACGGATATTCAGAATCAACAGTACAAAACTTAGGAAATAACAGTTTCTTCGTCAGAACAAAACAGCTTGATGAAGAAGCTAAGGATTCTCTGGTTGAAGGGCTCACAACTTCACTGGCACCAGGATCTGGAAATGTTCTCCAAGGATTCGACCTCGTATCCCCAGTAGTAGCCCAGGAAACCGTGTTAAACGCCTTCTGGGCCGTTCTGGCAGCTGCTGTTGGAATCTTTTTCTATGTCTGGTGGGCATTTCGAAATGTCCCGAGCCCCTTCAGATATGGTCTTGCAGCCATAGCTGCACTATTACATGACGCGACTATAGTGGTGGGGATTTTCGCGATCTTGGGAGAAGTATTGCAAATGGAAGTAAACACCATGTTCTTAATCGCGTTGCTTACAGTAATCGGATACAGCGTTAACGATACAATTGTTGTATTCGACAAGATTCGGGAAAATGTGCTCATTTATGCAAACAGGCCCTTTCCCGAGATAGTAAATCTGAGCATAGCAGAGACTATCGGCAGATCAATAAACACCAGTTTCACATTGCTAGTAACCTTATTGGCTCTTATTCTCTTTGGAGGAGCCACAATAAGGGAGTTTCTCATCGTCCTTCTTATCGGTGTAGTTGTCGGAACATACAGCTCCATTGCCGTCGCAAGTCAGATTCTGGTGACCTGGGAGCAGAAGGGCATAGCCCTCCCGTTTGGCAAAAAGGCCTAAGTATCTTAACTTCAAGCAAGCTTACTGGCTGGGGTCAGCACTATTCTGCCAAAAACATCCCCAGATTTTATTAATCTATAAGCTTCAACGATTTCTTCAAAAGGCATTCTAGCCTCTACGACAGGGGTAATGATTCCTGAACTCACTTGTTCACAAGCACTCTCAATATGCCTAATTCCAGCTCCTGATGATCCAATCACAGACCCGTCTCTAAAAATTAATTCTGCAATATTCACTGAAGAATGATTTCCTTCCACTTCCCCAAGAACTACCATCTTCCCTCCACTCCCGAGGCATCTCAGGGCAGGCTCAAACACCGCGGACCCTACAGGATTGAAGGCAATATCAGCGCCTAGATCCTGTGTAAGTGCGTATACCAGGTCTGAAGGGTCAAGGCCCTCTTCCAACAGAAACACCTGGCCGAATCCAAGTTCCTGCAAACGTTGTATCTTGTTTGGCGACCTAGTAAAGGCTATAACTTCTGCTCCCAGAGAAGAAGCAACTTGTGCAGCGTGCACACCCAAGCCACCGCCGGAACCAAATACGACGACACTTTGTCCAGCTGATATTTCACATAAGTCTTCTAGGGCCCGTACTGTCACCCCGATAGGGCAGGCAATCAAAGAAGCTCCTATAAGATCCATATTGTCTTCCAGTTTTACTAAATTATTCCTGCGTACTGAAATGTATTCCGCAAATCCACCATCTATACCATGACCTAAACCATGAGCTTGGGGGCATCGGTATTCGAGCCCGCCAAGGCAAGTTTCACAAAGCCCACATGAAGTGGTAAGAGTGGTGACAGCTTTGTCTCCAAGTTTTATCCCCTGCGTTGAAGGGCCGACATCAACCACAGTACCGGCTATCTCATGTCCCAATATGACATCATCTTTGACGCCCCGTCTCAGGGTACCGTCCATCACAGATATATCGTGGTGGCAAACACCAACCGCTTCGACTTCTAAAACAACGCCATCTTCAGAAACTGAGGGGTCGTCAATTTGTACCAGGTCAAAAGCAGGGTCAACCCCTGCTTCCTTTAGAATGAGTGCCTTCACCTAAATACCCTCTTTTTTCGGTTCCTTAATAAGTTCTGAAGCTACCCTGATCGTTTCCCATACAGTGCGATCAGAATCTATGGTCTCCGGTGTCTCTTTTGCAAAGGGAGTTGAATTAAGAAGCTTGTACATCTCCGCCGCACCCATGTGGAAGTATGGTGTAACTCCTAGAGCCTCAAAAGTGGCAGAAATCTCTTCCATCTCACCAATCCACCTATGGGAATTAGCTGGAAGCCGAGGTATCCCTCTTTCCATGGAGGAGAGATGTGATTGCTGGCTGTACGAAAATTCCTCTCGCAAAGCTTCAATGAGACCCATTTTTTGGGCTGCAGTCAGCAATGCAACTTGCAGGGTATTCGTACCTTTAGTCAAAGCGGCATAACACATCTTGATACCTGAAGCTTGACCCACCTTATCGCCAATGGCCTTTACGATTATTCCTCTCCCGTTTAGTTCGGCAACGACATGCGCATCCGGTCCCGAAACATAAAAACGAGTTGTGTCCCCTTTCGTGGGAGCGCTTCCTATAATCCCACCATCAATGTATCTTCCTCCCGATTCATTGATTATGGTTGCAATCTCCTTGGCAGAATCAGGAGAGACCGCATTACAATCCGCGAAATATGTGTTTTCACCTGTTAGCCTGAGTGTGTCAGCCACTTCTTCAGCAAGCGACTTTGCCTTATCAGGTACTAAGATCGAAAGAATAAGGTCTGCTTCTTTGACCAACTTTTCCATTGATCCTACTATACGAAAGTTTCCTGCCTCTGCGAGATCGAAAGTCCGCTGACTCCTTCCAGCAAGGCAGGTGATAACATCTAGGCCACTCTTACCAAGCACCTTACCGACTGCGTGGCCCATATCACCCGGGCTAAGTATAGCTACAGTCTTAACCAGCATAAGAATTCGTCTCCTAATTGATCTGTCTGACAATCTGGCGAAGTGCCAACATTTTTCCGGATCATAATAACCCGGATTATAAGTCACGAATTCCTTGAGCAACAGGATAAGAAGTTAGCAATGACGACATGATAAACTTGGGAAACATCAGAGGTTAAAACTTTCCGAAACGGGGTTTGTTTCAGTATGAAAATTGGAGCACACGTATCAGCTGCGGGAGGCCTAAGCAAAGCTGTCGACCGGGCAGAGCTAATTGGAGCAGAGGCTATACAAATTTTTGCCTCATCCCCAAGGGCCTGGAGATTCAGGTTCCCGAAAGAGGAAGAAAGCGCCCTTTTTAGACGACGAAGTGAAGAAAGCGGTGTTGGACCCTGTTATATACACGGGAGTTACTTAGTAAACATTGGTGGAGCTCCAGACCAAATTGAAAAATCGATCGAGTCCCTGACAAACAACATGACAGTGGCAGGCGAAATCGGGGCGGAGGGGGTTATTTTCCACGGCGGGAGCCATAAGGGAAAAGGATTCGACACCGTTTTAGGGCAAGCAGTGGAATGTTTGAAGGAGGTTTTGGATAAATCCCCTGACAATGTATGGCTTTGCCTAGAGAACAGTGCGGGCATGGGGGCGCATATCGGCTCATCATTTCAGGAAATGGGAGCTCTGATAAATAGGGTAGATCACCCCAATATGAAAGTGTGCCTCGATACTGAGCACATGTTCGCTGCCGGTTACAACATCGCCTCCAGCAAAGAAATCTATGACATTATGGAAGAATTCGACAGTGAGATCGGGTTGGAAAAACTGGTCGCAGTGCACGCCAATGACGCAAAAGTAGAACTCGGTTCAGGCGTGGACCGGCATGAGAATATTGGGGAAGGATTTATTGGTTTGGATGGATTCAAGTCAATTATGAGTCATTTTTCATTCCGTAATGTACCGTTTTTCTTAGAGGTTCCAGGGTTTGAGAACGACGGGCCGGACAAGAAAAATTTGGATCGCCTAAAATCTCTGCGTAAGGGACTGGGAATAGAGGCCTGAAATTGCCCAATACAGGTCCCGTTTCCGATTCAGACCGTCGAAGGTACAGGGAATATCTCAAAGCCGAACTTGAAGCTGCTGCGATGTACCAAATACTTGCCGATGCAGACAAGAACAATATTAGGTCAAATATATTTTCGCAGTTGGTAGAATCGGAAATGCGCCACGCCAGACGTTGGGCTGAACGGCTTGGAACTGACCCCTCGTCAATTAAGCCGAAGAAAACCACGCTCAAGCTGTTATATGTCCGATTGGTAAGCCACTTTCTTGGTACTGACAAAATTCTTCCATGGCTCGCCAGGATCGAGGCTCAAGAGATCGGTATCTATAGTAACGACCCAGATGGGCATGAACTTCTAGATGAAGAGAAGAAGCACGCCCGTATTCTTGCAGAGCTGTCTTCAAGTGCCGTTACTTCTACGTCGATAATCAATGAGCCCGCACACAGATTTAGTAACAGCGGTGGACTTAGAGCCGCTGTTTTGGGTGTGAACGATGGCCTTGTTTCGAACTTCAGCCTCGTTATGGGATTCGTAGGGGGAACAGCATCTGGAGGAAACCCCGAATTCATTCTTCTCGCTGGACTCGCGGGTTTGGTCGCAGGTGCCTTTTCAATGGCGACTGGGGAATATATATCCATGAGATCCCAACGGGATATTTACGAGCACCAGATCGACATGGAGAAAGCCGAGTTAGAGCAATGGCCGGAAGAGGAAGAGAAAGAGCTGGTCCTAATTTATCAAGCAAAAGGGCTTTCTGAGAAAGAAGCCAGATCTGTGGCATCTAGACTGATGAAGCGACCAGAAGTAGCCCTTGAGACGATGGTACGGGAAGAGCTTGGATTAGACCCTCGAGAACTTGGATCACCATGGGGCGCAGCATTAAGCAGTTTCTCAGCATTTGGGGCGGGCGCATTGGTCCCCATAGTCCCTTTGTTCTTCGGGGTAGGCGCGATGGCCGTCCTGTGGAGCGCGGCTCTTGGCGCGTTAGCGCTGATAGTAGTCGGGGGATCGTTGGCTGCTATAAGCGGTAAAAATCCCCTGTGGGGGGCATCCAGAATGTTAATAGCAGGTACATTGGCCGCCGCCGTGACCTATGGAATAGGATTTGCTATAGGAACCACTGTAGCGTGAAGTAGTGAGAAAAATTTATAGAGACCATTGTGCATCATTCCTGTCTTACTGCTAACAGAATCTTTAGTAGGCGTTGAACACACCTTCAACACAGGAGTCGTTTGTGACCCGAGAACAAAAAGAACTGAGGCCCCGAGCCACTGAGTTAGGCTTAGCTATAGGATTGCTCCCGCACGGCGAATATAACACGATCACAGATGTAACTGGGGTACAGGTCGGTCACTCTACGATAATAACTGGAGAGGGCCAACTCAGACCAGGGGAAGGACCTATACGGACAGGTATCACAATGGTTTTGCCTCATTCTTCTAACCTTTATCGCCAGAAGGTGCCCGCAGCAGCTCACGCCCTCAACGGTTTCGGAAAGTCATTGGGGCTTCTACAAATTATGGAACTTGGAAGACTAGAAAGCCCTATTGCTCTAACAAGCACCTTAAACGTTTGGACTGTTGCAGATTCAATGATCGATTACTTGTCAGCTTTAAACCCCGGAGTTCAATCTTTCAACCCAGTGGTTGTCGAATGTAACGATCGGTTTCTAAATGACTCAATTGGTAGACATGTGCGAAAAGAGCACGTTTTGCAATCTTTAGAAAGCTCTTCCTCACCCAATATACAGGAAGGAAATGTCGGAGCTGGGGCGGGTATGTCCGCGTTCGGTTGGAAAGCGGGAATTGGAACCTCTTCCAGGGTTTGTGAGTCGTTGCAAGGCATATATACCGTGGGTGTTCTAGCACTCTGCAATATGGGGGATCCCCGTGATCTGCGATTAGACAATCTCCAGGTGGGAAAATATCTCATGCCACCAGGGGCTACCGATGAATCGGGAGGTTCCGTTTGTTTTGTTATCGGTACCGACGCTCCCGTAACGGCTCGGCAATTAGATCGTATGGCACGCAGAGCGCCGATAGGATTAGCTAGGGCTGGAGGAATATTGAGCCACGGCAGCGGTAGTTTCGCAATTGCCTTTTCGAACTCCCCAGATCGCCCACAGATTGATGATGCACATCTCACACCTTTGTTTAGAGGCATAGTAGAAGCGACTGAAGAAGCAATAGTAAACTCAGTCCTCCGATCGCAGACACTGACCGGCAGGGACGGAAACATTCGGCATGCAATACCCGTTGACCGTGTCAGAACTATGCTTAAAGTTCAGGAAGAAGCCCTTGAAGGCATTTTTAAGAAAAGCAGCGAGTAATTAATTGAAGGAGATTCGTAGATGGGATTGAACGGGAAAGTATGTATTATCACAGGTGGGGGCAGCGGAATTGGGAAAGCCACGGCTATTCAAATGGCCTCGGAAGGTGCAATCGTCGCCCTGGTCGGCCGAACATTATCAAAAATTGACACAGTTAAGAGGGAGATAGAGGCATCGGGAGGTAGGGCTGAAAGTTACGCTATTGATGTCGCGGACAAAAAGTCGATTGGTGCCATGGTACCAAAACTAGTCAAAAAATATGGAACAATCGATGTCTTGCTAAATAATGCTGGCCATAGTTCGCCCCATAGGAGGCTCCTATCCACCACTCCTGAGGAAATTGATGGAGTCGTGGAGTCAAATCTCCTAGGAACCATCTACTGCACCCAGGCAGTTGTCCCATATATGACAGAAGCAGGAGAAGGTACCATTATCAATGTAGCCTCTATGGCTGGAGTTAATCCTAGCGGCTTAGGCGGAATGATCTACAGTGCAGTGAAAGCAGCAGTTATAAACTTCACAGGCTTCCTCAATAGCGACTTGAGAAATACCGGCATCAGGGCCAGCGTCGTAATCCCAGGTGAAGTAGATACCCCGATCCTAGACAAGCGTCCCGTACCGCCGAGCAAAGATGCCAGATCAACGATGGTGACATCAGAAGACACCGCGGAGGCCATCACATTAATTGCACGTCTTCCAATCAGGACTAACATACCCGAGCTACAAATCAGGCCGACTTATGTAAGAGATACATCCGGCGAATCTGAATTAATATAGCTCCAAAATGATTCGGAAGAATTTAGATCAATATCAGTGCCGATATACAACTAATCTAAACCAAATAGGAATTATTAATGAAGCAGAGAGTACTCGGAAAATGTGGTCCCAAAGTACCCGTCATATGCTTTGGGGCCTGGCCCATCGGGGGAGGTATGGGAAGCGTGGACGTCAACCAATCCGTGGCCACGGTACATGCAGCTCTCGACTCGGGTATGACATTCATCGACACTGCAGAAGGCTATCAAACCAGTGAATCAGTTCTTGGGAAAGCATTATCAGAAAGGCGCCATGAGGTCGTACTCGCGACCAAACTCTCCGGTAATGATCATTCAGAGACTCATATACGTAACGCGATCGAAAATAGCTTGACTGCCCTTGGCACAGATTACATAGATTTATACCAACTTCACAGTCCGCAATCCCGCTGGCCCATGGAAGAAACTATGGGCGGGCTCTTACGGCTAAAAGAAGAAGGTAAGATTCGTTATATTGGTATATCTAATTACTCACCAGATCAAACAGAGGAAGCGATGTCACATGGCCCTGTGCAGAGTTCTCAACCACGTTACAATATGATTTTCCGACATGATGAAGAACGTACCCTTAAATTCTGCCACGACAACGATATCGGCGTAATACCACACTCTGTGCTTGCTAAGGGATTGCTTGGTGGTCGTTACAAACCAGGCGACACTTTTCCTAAAGACGATGAGAGAAGATTATTCAATTTCTTTCGCGGAAAGTTGTTCGAGCAAATATTTGACGTTACCACGAAATTAGATGAGTGGGCTCACGATCGAGGGAGAGACATCGTACAGCTTGCTGTCGCATGGGTAATTGCTCATCCTGCCGTTACATCCGCCATCGTAGGGATGAAAAATCCTCAGCAGGTTTCACAAGTCTCAAAGGCAGCCGAATGGGAGCTTTCGACGTCAGAACTTGAAGAGATCGAGCTCATCATCGGGGACCTTCAACCTACATGGAACAAAGACGCCTTTAGCTAAACGGACATTGTTCGATCGCTCCTTTCAACTCCCTTTAGCTCACCAGAGTACCCCCTATGTTAGAATTAAAAGGTTTTCGAATTCTCGTTAAATTGGCAAAATATGATAGGAATTTCATCAAATGGAAGATCTCACTCTGAGCGTTGATAAAAGAGTGGTGACAGGCAAAAAAGTATCCCTCCTTAGACGTGAGGGCATAACCCCTCTACATCTCTACGGTAACGGGATTGAGTCCCAGTCGCTCCAATGCAGCACCGCGTTACTTAGTAGGCTTGTCAACGAGGCCGGGACGAACATTCCCGTAAACCTTCAAGTTGAAGGTGAAAGCAGGGAGAATATTTGCTTCGTAAGGGAAGTCCAATACCATCCGGTAACTGACAGAGTTGTTCACGTAGATTTCATGAAGGTAGACATTAATAAACCGGTCAGAGCAGAAGTTCCAGTGATCGTCGAGGGGCTGTCTCCGGCTGTACGCAACATGGGTGGTACCTTGCTTCAACCACAGCCAACAGTCACGGTTGAGGCCCTACCTATGGACATTCCAGGGTTTTACACGCTTCAAGCTGAACTGCTCATTGACTTCGATACGAATTTCTATGTACGCGACCTCGAGATAAGTGATTCCGTCGAGATCATCAACGACGATGAAGAACTACTTGCAGGCGTCGTTGCACCACGAATCGAGAGTGAACCCGAAATCGAAGGTGAAGAAGGTGAAGAAGGTGAAGAGGGTGAAGAGGGTGAAGAGGGTGAAGAGGGTGAGGGAGAATCGGCAGAAAACGCCTAACCATTTTCCTCTAAAATAGGCTCCGCATCTTTAAGCTGCATTCGTAAAAACGGCCGGCACTCAAAAGGTACCGGCCGTTTTTCGTTTTACTGTGTCCCAACGGGCTATTCATGCCTTCAAAAAAACACTTCTGGCCTGACGGGGCAAAAATGCTGGTCTAAGAACATTTTAGGCACAACAACCTACTTGACATATATTGTCAGACGGCTATGATCGCCGTTAGTGTTGGAGTTAATATCGTGTTTAATTAATAAGGGTAATTATCAGGCCGCATACAAGCGGCCGTTCTGATCAGTTGTTTTCGATCACAGGAGGACATTGCGATATGAAATTTTTTGGTAAATATACGAGTGCGATTCTGGCGCTTGTTGGCCTTGTGGCCATCGTCGGGGTTGCGTGTGGTGGAGATGACGAGGAAGCCGCAGCACCAGCCGCAGCACCTGCCGCCGCCGCTGCAGCACCTGCAGCAGCAGTACCTGCAGCAGCACCAGCCGCTTCTACGGTCGCAAGCGACGTAGGAGTCACTATGGCGATCCGCGAAGTTTCAGAACAGTTTGGTGACTTCGAGGTTCAGACATACGGTGGTAGCCCTGGTGAGGAAAATATGGGCTACTTCGACCATCTCCTGGTCCATGATGGAACAGACCCCTTGGCTCCGTTTGCCGCCAAAGCTTGGAGCATAAATGATGCGGGTAATGAACTTACCTTGACAATCCGAGATGACCTTAAAGTGAACACTCCTAACATGGAAGGTTTCGTAGGAAATGACTTCGGATACATCAAGGCCACAGACGTAGCCTGGAATATCAACAGGCAGAACGCTGTCGTCAACCCTAGCCTAGGCGCCGCAATTGGTGCACAGCTGGGAGCAACTTTTGGAGAGTGTAGCGCTCCAGCCGAATACACTGTGAAATGCCCGATGATAACGGACATCTTCTGGGGCATCCCGATCAGTGAGTTCGACATTAACGACACTACCGTCAGGCTCGACAGCAAGAACGCCTTTGACCAAATGGGAGCGGCTTCAATGCAGTTTGTTCCTGTGGGATCTGGCCCGTTCACGATGGGTATCTGGAAGCCAAACGACCGTGGAACGGTACACGCAGTACCTGATCACTGGATAGAGCCTCCCCATGTTGGGACGTTCACCGTTATACAGGTCCCAGACACATCCAGCCGAGTGGCAATGATGCAGACTGGTGAAGCCGACCTTGGCTCCATCGACTTTGGCAGGATCAGGGAACTTGAAACTAAAGGCCTGAAGTTTATTCAGACAATGTCTAATAAGGACACCATGACCCTGAGCGCTATATGGCCGGGTAACCTGTGGACAGACCTGAATGCCAAGACAGAAGAAGCCATTGAACCATGGCTGTCCCCTGTCTATGAAGTAGACCACCCTCATATCGGATGCCCGTGGGGAGATAAATGCCCCTACACAGACGATAACAACCCCAGTGGTATGAGTGATATGGAGCAGGCAAGGCTAGTACGCTGGGGCCTCTCATACGCCATCGACCGACAGGGAATTGTGGACGTTCTACAGGGTGGCCTGGGAACACCGATCTACCTTGAGCTGATGGGGCCGTTATTCCCGGGATGGCAGCCTGACCGCACGGTCAACGCAGGCATGATCAAGGCCAACCACGAGAAATACAGTGGCCAGAGCACGACGCAGGCCTCGGCTGTCCTCGGTAAAGGCACGGATTGGATAGAGTACACGGAGTACGACAACGCAGCCGAGCCGGGACACGAATGGCCATGGAAAATCCCCACAGACCTGACAGAAGCAGGCCGATTGCTTGACCTTGCCGGCTTCCCTAAGGGAAGTGACGGAGTCAGGTTTGAGATCAGCCTCAACAAGTATGCTTGCGAGACTGGCGACGTTTGCCTGGAGCAGGCCGATGCCGTTGGCGCGGGTTGGGAAGAGCTCGGGGTCAAGACCACACTCCTGACTGAAGAGTACGGCGCTGTCGTGGTACCACGAATGAGGGACCGGACACAGCCGTGGCCTGTAGTAAAGAACTGCAGCGTGGAGACAGCCAACTATCCGTTCGACTGGCCTCCCCCTTCTGCAGACAGCACGTTCAGCCGACCGGCCTGGGGCTGTTCCTTTGAGAACAGGTACCTGGACTACATGTACATGGAAATCAACGGTGAGAGGGACAAGGCCAAGCGCGAAGATCTCCACCTTGATATGGTCGACTACTACTACTACTGGCAGCTTTACAGCGGTATGGTTCAGCCCCCTCGCGGCGTTGCAGCCAACCCCGAAACAGTAGTGTCCTGGGATTCCAGGTCCACCGCCGGTGGCTACTGGGGCAGGCCGCAACATATCATCCCGGTAAAGTAGTTAAAACTGGCAGGGACTAAGCTGAGATAAAGTGTGTGGGCAGGAGATGACTCTTCTGCCCACACATCACGTTTTCAGGCTAAATACTCCCGAGCTAGTATCACACTAGGAGAACATATCCAAATATGGCACGTTTTCTTATTAGAAGATTGTTCTCCATCTTAATTTCTATAATTGGTGCGACCCTCGTCATTTTCACATTGACACGGTTCGGCCCCGACCCTGTCGATCTCTACCTCGGTGATTCCCAGGCTGAAGTCACTGAGGAATTCATTCAGATGATTCGAGCTGAACTCGGTGTGGATAAATCTCTACCGGAACAGTACGCCCGATGGGTCTGGAGCATACTACGCCTCGATATGGGGCAGTCAATCGGCACCCTGAGGCCGGTAAGCGAAATTATAAGGATCCACATAGGAACGACACTTATACTCGCTGCAGGAGCCTGGATGTTTGCCATTTCTGTAGGCATAAGCATCGGAGTGTTATCAGCGGTAAAACGGGCAACTTTCTGGGATTATTTAGGCAGATCATTTGCTCTTTTCGGACAGGCAACTCCACAGTTTTGGTCAGGAGTA
>Ga0187827_10002900_pt1 | contig 22895 bp, 18 predicted proteins | sample ETNtaG_39_FD_167969 | JGI IMG/M metagenome (GOLD analysis project Ga0187827, IMG submission 167969) | Marine microbial and viral communities from oxygen minimum zone, Eastern Pacific Ocean - ETNP2014_SV_150_PacBio MetaG (Illumina Assembly) | ecosystem: Environmental > Aquatic > Marine > Hypoxic... | reverse complement strand
CAATAATGCCACGTCTATCACTCCTTTTGTCTCCTGCTAGTTCGTCAGCAGGACAGGGTTACACGTGGGTCAATTTTGGGTGCAAATATATGGGCTTAGTGGGTCACTTTTGGATGCAATTTAACAGTGGCCTCCTAGGATTGTCTAATGGGGGTACATATATTTCGTCATTCGCTCAATTCGGGCTAACTACGGAGTGAACACCCTCTTAGACGCCCTCACAGCCTTCCTGAGCCATTAAAAAGGGAAAGTGGTAGGTTGCGTGTGTTAATAAAGTTTCTCAGAACGCTTTAAAAAAGCTCTGCTGAGCTTAGCAATAATTTGGGCATTTGTCAAGATAAGACAGGTATTACGATAACAGCTGCCCTTGACCTATAAATTGCTCTTCGGATGTCCAAAATAGTATGCATAGAAGCCACCCTTCACTTGAGAAAACGGTCGTGCCCGGGGGCAGGGTCTGGAAATTCTGATTTTTTGTAAAATAAATTTTTTACCTTCCGAAACCAGTTCCCAATAGGCGCGCTGCGCAAACCAAATTTTTACCAATTCGTTCGTCCAAATTAGTATATATAGAGGTACCTGCCCTTATCTGAGAAAACAGGGGGTGGGGGTACGGTAGGGTCTGGAGAATGGGGTTTTTAAAGACGAGACTGGGAGGGTGAAAGACTTACTCCGCCCTTGCAATATTACCCCGCCTACCTAAATGATTTGAGGGGTCAGTTCAGCCTTAGAAGTTTATTTATGTGGGGTCTTATGTGGGGACCAAAGTAACAAACCTTCTAATTCACTGATTTTATACATGTTTCAAGTCCTCTCTTGGGCACCATATATCTAATAATATCAATTAGTTATAGAATATTTTAAATTTACCCCCATCCTACCCTCCAATAAACACCAGGCCACAGCCAGTGTTTCGTCATCCAGTACTTCTATGCTCGCTTCGAAGGCCCCGTAAGTGCTTTCACTCACCTGGGTAACCTCATCGCAGGCAGTCAGCAGTGCAGTCAGCAGAAAGACTAGTCTGTACATGATTTATCCCTGGATGGGACGACCCATTCTGCGACGAGCCCACCAGAGCAACAGTAGCAGCAACACGGCTACCTGAAACAGATAAGTCAGTGAACTATTTTCAAACGCAGAGAATTCGATCTGGGGGTTCAGTGGCTGAGGTTGCTCCACCGGCTCCATGCGAAATCCCTCCAGCGCAGCAGCAGTTTCATAGAGCTCGGCAATTCTGGCGTCATTGGTGCTGGCAAATTCTTCGGCAGCTCGGGCCAGTTCTTCGATATTTGCCTGGGTGGCTTGTTCCACTGCGGCCCTGAAGTCCGATAAATCCAGACCAGACAGGCCGCTATTCTGTCCCTCCTGTAGCACATATTCCATCAAACGGGGATTACCGCAGCTCACCTCGGTACAGCTTATGCCATGTTTTTTAACCGATTCCACGTAGGATTCGAGTAGTTCAGTCAGGGTTTCCCGATCCGCATCCCAGTATTCCTTGCGCACGGTTTCCAGCATGCGAGCGGACATGTCCTGAAAAGCGAATGGTGAATTATTATCAAAAAATTCTTCCATACCGAGGTTATGTTTATCCTGCACATAGACCTCAAAACTCTGTTGCCACATATTGTCATCGATTACTTCGGTAACCGTGGCATCCCAGCCCCACATATACTCCACATATTCCACCATCTGCCTGGCGCCTGCATAACCCTCTTGTTGCATACCAACGATCCAGTTTGGATTGATGTAGCGGGTGCTGAACTCCATGCCAATGAATTTGTCGATGCTGGACATTTCAGGTTTGGCCGGGTTACGGGTGTTGGTAACAACCAGCTCCGGCGCATCACCGTCGACTGTTCGCACTGCTGCTGCCAGACCGCCCATGTACATGAAGAAGTCATCGTTATCCAGTGCACCGTATAGCGTAGTGGAACTGGAATGAATTACTTTCTCTACACCATCCAGAGCCAGTTTGAAAACATCCTGCATTGGTTCGCCCCAAAATCCATTACCAAAGCCATGGCCCATCTTGTTGATATAGTCATTAGCCATGCCTATGTCGGAATCCCAGCTACCACTGGCTGCCGCAATACCTGAGGTATTAAGATTATAAGTTCCAGGGGGTTCATCAAAGATGCGCACACCGGCTCGTTGATCTGCATCCTCGTCTGAATAACCCATATCGATAAGCGCAGCCCTGGTAGCGAGGTAGTGATCACGCACATAATTCTCGGCTTCCTCAAGCGCTTTTACTTTTTGTACCGCCTGATCCATGAGCACGGTAACATTGTTGAACATTCCTTCTGCTGAACTGGCGATAACAATATCGATTCGGGGTCGGCCCAGATCGGAGCTTGGAATGACTTCAACGCCAACAACTTTATCCCGGGCATCCCAAATCGGCCTGGTACCGAGCAGATAAAATACTTGAGACTCTATTATCCCTTCATGACGCATGGTTTCGTCACCCCAAATGACAAATGAGACTTTCTCGGGATAGGAACCGTGCTCTGCAAGGTGATCGGCGAGCATTTGATCTGCCAGCATTACACCCAACTCCCAGGCAGCCTTTTTCGGTACTTTATCTGGATCAATGCCGTAGAAATTTTTGCCGGTGGGATAGGCATCGGGATTACGAATCGGCTCCCCCCCACTACCGGCGGCGATAAATCCACCGGACAATGCATTGACAAAACTATCCAACTCCCGCGCTGAAGATTCAATGATGCGATCTTCCATGTCGCGGGAGAAGATAAATTCACCCTCTGGCAGCAGTGACCTGTCGGTGGAAACGATTGCACGAACTGTACTGGTGCGCATTTCCTGATCGGGCAAGCGACCAAATGTGTGCAGACCAAAGGGAATAAACTGCCGCCTGAGCTCGATAATATGATCCTGCACACCATGTAATATCTCGTGATCAAGCAAACCGTCAGCATCGACCTGAGGCGCAATTTCCAAGCTTTTGGAAATTCCTGTTGTCTCTAACTGCTCAATAATCTGTCGAGCAAAAATTTGCGAAAGCGCATCATTTTTATGCAGGTTATTATGATAGTCGTTAATGCTCTCGCTGAGTGCAGCCAGGTCAGCATAAAGATCACTAGTTACAAAGGGAGGCACCATATGATCCACTAGCGTGGCCATACCGCGTCGGCGGGCTACCAGGCCTTCGCCAACCACATCCACATTGTATATATTGATATTGGGAATATCCGCTATCAATGCATCCGGCGCATCTTCACGACTCAGACCAGCATCTTTACCATCCAGCCACTCAAGGGTGCCATGTGTCCCCATATGAACAATGGCGTCGATATCGATCTCATTTTTCAGCCAGGCATAGGCGGCAACATATTGATGGTGTGGTGCCAGGTCATCAGCATGATAGAGTTTTTCCAGATCTTCACTCCATCCCCGAACAGGTTGTGGCATCAGGATAATGTTGCCGTATTCTAGCCTGGGGATGATAAAAACCTTGCCGCGCTCTGTCTGGTAGGTCATCAAGTCTTCGTCTTGAGGCGGTCCCCAGTCTGCTAAAACTTTTTCGCGCAGAGTAGAATCATAATCATTCAGCCAGTTGCTATAGGTATCCATAGTCACTTCGGCGAAACTGTTGTTTTCCACCATGTCTTCCAGATCACCCGGCGCATAACTTCCTACGTTTCTCGCCTTGTTAGTCAGATCAGCAAGAATGCTCTCGGCACTGAGATCTGCATCCCCCAGGTTGTAACCTTCTTCTTGCATTCTTTTGAGAACGCGCTCGAGCGATTCTGCGACATTAAGATAGCTGGCACCGATATTGGCTTTTCCCACCGGGTAGTTATAGAACATCAACGCGATGCGTTTCTCCTGAGCGGGTTTCTGGGCCAGGCGCGCGTACCTGATTCCTCTCTCAACTACCAACTGAATGCGAGGCCGAATGGGTTTGTCTACTACAATTGTCACGTTGGTTTCAGCATCGAATTCTTTCTCGCGACTGCCGACTACTGTTGGAGCTACCAGACCGGCCAGTTCAGGCACAGCGACCTGAAATGTGCCCTCAAACATGGAAAGACCACTGGTTGATTCGCGCCACTCCTGTTCACTGCGACCATAAAGAGTGGCCATATTGAGAATCGGTATATTGATATTGCTCAGCAACTGGGAAGAATCGAAATTGGCGAATCGCATTAAGAATGAGAGACCAACATCTGCTCTGGCGGTACCATTTTCATCAATTAGCATACGCTCGAAAGCAACAGACCCAGGGAAACCAAAAAACGGGATGGCTGCACCGCCCTGCCGCTCGATTTCTGCGATGACCGCATCGATTACTTCTGTCTCACTGCCATAGTAGTTGGCTCGATAAAAGCCGATAGCCACGCGTGGTTTGCCTTCTTCTGATAATCCATTTGCGTTTTTCCAGCTGGCAAATTCGTCCCAGGACTGGAATACCTGGCCGCCCTCATCCGTTGGATAGTAATAGCCAAAATCCAGGCTGGGCTGGGCTGGTGGAATCGACAATCCCCCGACTCCGGCTTTCTGCAAAGACAATTTCATCAGGGATAGCTGATTCTCTTTGCCTCCATACTGCCAGTAAGTCATGGCATCCTCATCAAACTCAGCTCCCTGTTCAGTAAAGTAATCCGGTGGCTGAACCCCAACGCCAACAGCAAGAACTTCACCGTCTTCAGCAATGTCGCTGATCAAATCTGTGTCATGTGCTTCGTTGAAACGATCCAGCATGGACTGATTCATCATATCCAGCACTAGCACATCTGAATTAGCAATTACCAAAGGATCTGCTTCATCGAAGAACGACTCGGTGAGAAAGTTAAGCGAAATTCGTCCTGCCAATTCCGGATTTTCCTGTAGCAGGGTTCGATAGGCGCCGAGCGTTCCGACCATATTGCCATCGGAGAACAGGTAGGTGAGACTTATGTCGTCACTCTCGCCCACCGTGCTCGGATCATTCTGAGCATAGAGTGCAAACGGCAACAACAGGCTGACAATGAGCCAGAAAGGTGAGAACCATTTAAACAAAAATCGATAGGTCATAAGGGTTCGTCTTCCACTTCGGGAACGTAGATTACCTGACCGTCAGGCAGGCGGTAGGCAATACCCAGACGCTCACCATCGCCACCGGCCACCGCATCGGCAGTTACCCGGTAGGCTTCAATTTCTGTTCCTTGCCTGGTAATGATTTCCTGCTCCCCATCCGGATTGGTAATTACCATAGTCACTTCGGTTTCTGGATTTATCAGACCCCCCATACGATAAACGGAGAAGAGGGAAATCATCAAACCCACGATAAACACTACCGAGACATCGAATAAGTTTGCAATGCCAGCCAGTGGATCTTCTTCCACTTCTTCAGGCGACGGCAGTTTTAAGAATTTACTCATATTATCTATTCAACCTATTCAATCTATTCAACCTGATGTCTCAGCCAAAATCCGCTCCGCAATGAAGCGCAATTCCCGAATGGTTTCGTTCGTCCATCCCTGTCGAACCATATTGATCACATAGGCACCGGTGCCGCAGGCAAGACCAATAATAGTTGTTGTGAAAGCAACCACCATCTGCCCCGCCATAGCCTCTAGATTACCCGCTGCCATCGCCGCCAGGGAGACACCCATGGGAATTAGTGTACCCAATAAACCCAAACTTGGTGCTACCTTTATAAGCATCCTGGATGGATTAAGACCATGTCTTAATGATTCCTCCGATTCCAGCACAAGATGCTCCAGGCCACCATCTTTCAATTCACCTGCATCCCGATTAGTTTTTACTATGTCGAAAAATGTCTTTAGCGGCAGCGGTAATTTGGCAATATGCTCCGCATCGGCTTCCAGTATGCCGCCTTTCTGCAGCCAATACTTAACACTAAATCCAGATCTCTGTTTACGTCGGGCCAGAAATTCAACCAGGCAGGCACCCGCCATAAAACATACAGTTGCCACACATACCCAAAGCAGAAACATGACAGGAAAGCGTAACACCTGACCGAGGGCAAACAAGCCACCTTCTAATATACCCAATAAACTCATCTATACTTCCATCCTGCGTACAAACTTCCCAGTAGGACAAACGAAATTGTCAGCAAAATTACAACCGGGTTACCCGCTTGTGTCTCCCGCCCCGCACCGATTCCCTGCAGGCTGGTGGCAGACTGCCACCCGCTAATCGCATCCGGGATAATTGCAACAAACAAGGCCATCAACAAAATTATGATTAGCGCTTCATCCAATACAGGCGGTGAAACAAATCCAGACCGGTATACCGATCCCAAAAACGCCACTAAAGCGAACCCTGTTACCATGGCCATCACCGGGACTACGGGATAACCCTGCCTGATTAACATATCTATCCAGAACGCTGCCAGCATTCCACCGAAAACCGCTGCTTGGGGGGCCAACCGAGTTTTGTGCAATTTCAAAAATGCGGCCAAAGCCAACACCATGGCAATCTGAGTCGGGTTTACAGCAAGTAGGCCGTTATTGAACGGGAAGATCCCTAGTGGCCTGATCAGGATAAACAAACCCATAAAACCTGCAAGCCAGTAAATACCCTGCTTGCCACGTTCAGCACAGGCGGTAAACCCTACTGTACCCAGCCCACATAATAGTGCAAATAACTGCTGTGACATCGCCTCATCCGAAAAAAACTTTTGTACTTATACGCATCTTAAGCATTATTTGCCAAGGCAATTGACAGGCGCTAGTAGACCTCTTCGTTGAAGTGCTATTTTATCCTTAATTATCAGTTAGTTACATATTTAGTACAAACGTTAATTTAACCGTAAATAACGTGTTCAGTGTAAACATCGCACAGGAAAACCAGTATGATGCTCAGCGCATCGCATGGAATATCAGATCGTAAGGAGGTGACAAAAATCCTGTTACAAATTATCTGGTTGCGGAGCCCCGTACTCGTACCACTTAACAGGACAAACTGATGCTACCAACAACAATAAAGCTGCTAACGGCAGGTATAGCAGCATCGATTGCCATAACCAGCCAGGCCCAAACAGCGGAAAATACCAGCCCCCTTGAAGAAATCATTGTTACCTCAAGCCGGGTACCTGTGCCACTCAGGCAAATTGGCATTTCTGTTTCTGCTATTTCGGAGGCGGAAATAGAGGCCCACGGCAACCTCTCCCTGATTGATGTGCTACGGCAAATGCCGGCAATTGCCACGACGAATAATGGGGGCTCTGGCAAGGCCACATCACTGAGGATAAGAGGCGAAGAGGGATTTCGAACCCTTACCATCTTCGATGGCATGCGCTTGTCTGACCCGAGTGGCACCCAAATTGGCTCTCCGCTTCAGCATTTGCTTAGCGAGGGCATCGGCCGGGTTGAAATACTGAGGGGCCCACAAGGCCTGGCCTACGGAGCGGACGCAGGCGGCGTTGTGAATATCAGCTCGCGCTCTGATACCGAGGGCTTTTTTGGCAATCTCAATGCTCAGGCCGGAAAATTTGGCTCAGATCTATTGAGTGGCAATATCGGGGGTGGCAATGGGACTGTAGACTACTTTGTTGCCATCACAGATACAGAAACAGATGGCTACAATGCCCGGGCCTCAGATTCTGTATTGGCTGATAGTGATGGCTATGAGAATACCTCTATACATGCTCGGCTGGGCGTGAAGCTGGCAGAAAACCTGCAACTGGATCTGGTCCATCGCGATGTCGACGGGGATACTGAGTTCGATGGCTGCTTCTCGGGAACAACAGTTCATGACTGCTCCGGGGACTACGAATTGGACGCCTCCAGAGCTTCGCTCGAATACACTGGGGAAAATTTCAGCCATTCTATTTCCTACTCAGCAACGGACACTGATCGTGAAAATTTCGCTCTTGGGGTTTCCTCATTCACAGCCAATGGAGAATTAGATCGATGGGAGTATCTAGGTAGCGCAACCAACTTGCCTGGCTTCGATCTGGTATTTGGTGCCGATCACGAAGAGGCCATAAACAATGGCGTTGGACGAGACAATGTAGGCTTCTATCTGGAATACCTCAGCGACTTTTCCGACAATATATTTTTCACGGCGGGAACTCGTCATGATGACAATGATGATTTTGGGACTAATACCAGTTACCGGGTGAGTGGCGCCTATCTAATCGACTTGAGTCGTAGTGCAACACTTAAATTTAAAGGCGCCTATGGGACTGGTTTTCGGGCACCCAGCCCCTTTGAAATCGGTTACAATGCCGGCGCCTTCGCCTTCCCGCCTGCTTCCCTGGTTTCTCTGGGCCAGGAGGAGAGTGAAGGCTACGAGCTCGGAGTGAAATATGTAGTTGGTAGTAGCCTGCACCTGGAAGCCGTTTACTTTGACCAGGAAGTTGAGGACGCTATTTTCTTCGATCTTGCAGGATTCAGCGGGTACCTACAGGACGTGGGTAGAAGCACATCCGATGGTGTCGAGATAAGCGCAGACATCTCCCTGTCTGATAATCTACGTTTAACTTCTAACTATACGTATAATGATACTGAGCGACCCAATGGTTTGCAGAGACGACGTCGACCTGAGCAACTGGCGAATTTCGGTTTAGCTTATGTTGGAATGGATGACCGACTGAGCCTCAATGCATTCTATCGAATTTCCCGCGACTCGATAGATGAGGTCGGAGCAACACTGGTAAAACTGGATGACTTTGAAGTAATGGATCTGAGTGCCAGTTACAGTGTCAGCGATAACATCAAGCTTTATGCACGAGTGGAAAATGCATTTGATGAAGACTACGAAGAAATAGCGGGATTCAATCCGCCAGATCGGGCAGCTTACGTTGGTGTCAGATTCAATTTCTCGGCTCGCTAGCGCCAAACCGGATATTTCACCTGTGTTGTTGGATAACCGGTTTCGTGCTTGCTTATCAGGCTAATGTATTCAATTTGACTAGTCGACTTGCACATCGAAATCAAATGAGCCTTGATAGACAATCAGATCATCAGCGATTACGGTGGCCCAGGTAACTGTGTAATGTCCATTGCTTACGTCATCCATTATTTCCATCATAAGATCATCGTCGGCCATGTTGTGCATTTCACGTAACTGATAGTTGCCGTTGGGACCCGTCAGACTTACATCGCTTTGCGACACATCAGGCAGTGCGGAAAAGTACAGTCTTAATGTTCGAGGCGCTCTGGTTAATAAGCTATCGGCAGCCGGTTCAGCGCGAAGCAGAGGAAGGGATTGCGGATTACTTGCGCACGCGGCCAGTGAAAGGGCTAATAATGCCAAAATCAATGAAATTCGCGCATTCTTAATTTGATTCATAGACTCCGCTCGTCTCATTAGAGAATTTGACTGAAGTGAGTTTGAATAGTGTAACGCCACTGAGATGAGAAAGAGACAACTTTTGAGTGGAGGTAGTTCACTTCTTGCCTGCCTCGTAAGGTCAGGTTCGAATGCGGTAGAAAGCCATTCCGATTTAGTGCTGGTTGCGCTTTTTATCCGCCCTGGAAAGTTCTCTTGCGAATCGTGCCAGCTTGAATCGGATATCGTCTTCCTTCTGCTTTTTTAGCTTTAACTCCTCGGCTTCAGATTTCAATTCCTGAACAGAATCTTGCACGGAGTCATCTAATATAGCTTGAGCTAGCTTATTCATTCTTTTTACTCCATGGCTTCGCTAACTGCATTTCTATGGCTGCTTTATCCAAATCAAATCCTTGATGGATTTTATTGCTCTTGTTATTAATAGCAGTTTCAAGCTTGTTATCGGCCCATGCCTCGATAAATCAATAAGTTAGCACCACCATTGCCTACGCAACATATAGTGTTAATTGATCAATGTCAAACAATATCTAGTGATTTTCAGGTTTTTTGGGCTTTCAAAACGTTAGTTCTTTTAGTGTGTTACCAGCCCCCTCTGAAACACTCCCATTTATCTTTTGTGATATAAACCCAGTCAATTCTGATACTTAGCAAAAACAGCTCAGATATTTCACTAAGGTTTTTACGCAATAAAAGGATGCGTGACCGAAATTTTTACCAAATAATTTAAAATTTTATTTACAGGACGGCAGAATTAAATTATTAACTAATTGGATAAAATAGTTTTGAAATTGGTGAACAACTACTAGCGTACCAGGTTTGTACTTGAGAGTTTTCTGATACGGAGACACTATATGAGAATAGGATTAGATCTTGGCGGCACTAAAATTGAGGGAGTAATTCTCGACAGAGAAGGAATCGTTGTTGAAAAAATTCGCATCGATACGCCAAGGGATGATTACAAAAAAATACTTGAAAGTCTTTGCCAAGTCGTAAATAACTTGCAATCTATGGCGACTGATTCCTTGACTGTCGGTATCGGGACTCCTGGCGCCTTATCAACATCTACTGCAATAATGAAAAACAGTAATTCGGTTTGTTTGAATGGCCACCCACTAAAAGCTGATATTGAAGAACAACTAGGTTATGCAGTTCGTATCGAGAATGATGCCAATTGTTTTACATTATCCGAAGCACTTCACGGAGCAGCCAGGCATGCCAGGACAGTTTTTGGCGTTATTCTTGGAACCGGCACGGGAGGTGGCATCGTGATCGAAAAAAATCTGCTAAGTGGGCCGAACTCTATCGCCGGGGAATGGGGTCATAATTCGTTACCCGGTTCGGCGATGAAGGTACACAGGTCAGACCGTCAGTGTTATTGCGGTCGAGAAAATTGTATTGAAACTTTTTTATCTGGCAGGGGATTAGTGCAAACGCATTTGGAATTACACGGAGCAAATCTTCAGGCCGAGGAAATTGCAGGTCGCGCTTCCGAGGGTGATGAATTTTGCGAAACTAGCATCAACATTTATTGCCAACAACTCGCCCATTGCCTGGCTACCATTGTCAATGTAATAGACCCACACATGATTGTTTTGGGGGGCGGGCTATCAAATATTCAGATGCTTTACCAGGTAGTACGCGAATATTTAGAGCCCATCGTATTTACAGACAAGCTATTAACGCAAATAAGTCCGCCCGCTTTTGGCGATGCCAGCGGAGCCCGCGGTGCAGCCTGCCTTTGGCCGCTCAATTAATTCAATCGGCAAATGGGTGTCGCAGGATAATCGTTTCTTCCCGGTCCGGCCCGGTCGAAATAATATCCACTGGAACTTCCACGGTTTGCTCAATATACTTTATATAGGCTCGTGCATTTTCTGGCAATTCATCAAGTCTCTTAATGCCAATGGTTGATTCTGTCCAACCAGGTAGTTCTTCATAAACTGGCTCGAGATTCTTGAAACTATCAACGTTCATCAAACTGGAAGAAGTGTTTGCTCCAACACCTTCATAACCAGTACAAACTTTTATTGAATCGAGTCCATCCAGTACGTCCAACTTGGTCAGACAAATTCCGGACACACTGTTAATGCGCATGGCAAGCCTGACTGCCGACGCATCGAACCAACCACAGCGCCTGTCTCTGCCAGTAGTTGCTCCCTTCTCTCGGCCTACTGAAGCAAGATGAGTACCGACGTCATCGAACAATTCCGTTGGAAATGGCCCAGAACCCACTCGCGTTGTATAGGCTTTCGTAATACCCAATATGTAATCAAGGTAGAGGGGGCCATAACCACTTCCAGTTACGGTACCACCGGCTGTAGTATTGGACGAAGTTACAAAAGGGTAGGTTCCATGATCAATATCCAGCAATGATCCCTGCGCCCCTTCAAACAAAATATTGTCACCGGATTTTCGGTGACTGTGCAAAATTTCGACGGTATCGGACACCATTGGTTTCACTTGTTCTGCCAGCTCCAGGCTTGCATCATAGGCCTGCTGAAAATCCACGCCATCGACCTGGTAAAATTTTTTCAACAGAAAATTGTGATACTCCATTAATTCAGCCAGTCTCTCGCCGAACTGTTTTTCATTCAATGACTCCGCCAGTCGTATGCCTCTTCGTGCGGCTTTGTCTTCATATGCAGGTCCAATTCCGCGACCTGTTGTGCCAATCTTATTAAGCCCCTGGCTCTGCTCTCTGGCTTGATCCAATGCAATGTGCGAAGGCAGTATGAGCGGACAAGCGCCACTAACTCTTAGTCTTTCCCGCACGGGGATTTTCCGTGCTTCGAGTTCTACAATTTCATCGAGTAGGGCCTCAAGACTTAGAACCACACCGTTGCCAATGACGCATAGCACTCCATCTCTTAGAATTCCGGAAGGCAACAAATGAAGAACAGTCTTGCGGCCATCGATTACCAGTGTGTGACCTGCGTTGTGTCCGCCCTGAAAACGGGCCACTACAGCAGCCTGGTCGGTTAACAAATCGACAATCTTGCCCTTGCCTTCATCACCCCACTGGGTCCCTAGCACAACAACACTTCTAGCCATCACCATCTACTCTGTTAATTTAACAAAATCACATAGCCAGAATTGAAAAATGTCCAGCTACTTCAAATCAAATATTTTCTACTACCCACCCACCATCACGCTTCACTATTTGCCTGTCGCAATTCAGTTCCTTTGCCGCTTCCTCATCGAGACCGCTTTCGGCAAAGTTGACTACGACACATTCGCCCTCGCTGCGAAGTGTATTTATCAACTCGATTAAATCCTGGTCAGCCTTGTCAGGAGCACAAATAGCTGACTTCATGGCGAATGATTTTTTGGTCAATCTAGCCAGGGTTTTCAGATCGCTATCGAAACCGGATGCAGGCCTTGCTCGGCCAAATACCAGCCCAATGTCATCATAACGGCCACCTTTGGCCACTACTCGTCCGTAATCGGGCGTATAAGCGGCAAACACAATTCCCGTGTGGTATTCATATCCGGTTAATTCACACAGGTCATAGCAAAGCACCACTTCCGGCAATCGTTGCTTAACCCCATTTGCTATTGCCTCCAACTCTTCCAGCTCACTTTTTACACTGGCAGGCGCAGATTTAAATACTTCCAAAGCAGTGGCTAAAGTGTCTTCATCGCCGCTAAGCCTTGATAGCTGATGTAGCATCTGCTGGAGATTTTTGTCCAATACTGATTTCTCAAGCAGGGCATCTATTTCCTCATAGGCTTTCCGTTGCACCGCTTCAAACAGTAATTTTTCCGTCTCGCTATTAATCCCGGATTCTTGTATGAGTGTTCTGAATATCCCAACATGTCCTAACACAATGTGAATATTACCGATCTCTACCAGAGACAGAGATTCGTACATAAGGCATATCAATTCCACATCACATTCAATACCTGAATGTCCATAAAGCTCGGCGCCAATGCGAATCGGGACGCGCGATGTTGTCAATCCACGGGGTTTGGTATGTAGCACACTGTCGGCGTAGCAAAGTCGGGCCGGACCTTCCCTGTTCAGGCAATGGGCATCTATACGGGCAACCTGTGGCGTAATATCCGCCCGGATACCCATCATGCGACCACTTAGTTGGTCAGTTATTTTAAATGTGTGCAAGTCCAGGTCGTGGGAAGAACCCACCAGAAGAGAATCCAGATACTCAATAAGTGGAGTAATGACGAATTGGTAGCCCCAGGACCCATAGAGGTCCAGCAAAGCCCGCCTTAGTGATTCCAGTTTGTGTGCTTCCAGTGGCAGAATTTCTTCCACGCCATCCGGTAACAACCAGCGATCTACCAAAGTCATTTGTCTACCCGTTGTTGTGACTCAGGGAGCCTGTGCATTAATTAATAATATAAAGCAGCACTGTGCCAAGTAGCATACTTCCCAAACCAATAAGACGCATTGTGTTGTCATCTATCTGGTCTAGCATCAATATCAGATTGCGCCATCTCTTCGGTGCGATGAATGGCATGATGCCTTCAATCACCAGCATCAGACAAAACGCTACCGCCAGGTCATGTACCATTTATGCCACTTGTTCCCGCACTGTTCAGTTTTCGTTCGATTCAGGCTTTGTCTACCTACAATTGCAATTCCCACAAAAGCAAACCTGAGCTGCACCACTCGGTACTACTCAGGTTTCAATTTTTTCGTTTTAGTTGTTTTCTGCAACGCCCAACTCAGGCAGTGGATGTGATGCCTGTCAATTTTTACTGGTCTATTTCTATACCGAAATCTAATTCTGCTCCGCCGTTGAGATATCTAAAGAACTCACTCTCCGGGTCCAGTAACAATACATCACTTTTCGAAGAAAAAATTTCTTTATAGGCATTCAGGCTTCGAGTGAAAGCATAAAATTCAGCATCCTGCTCATAGGCCTCAGCATAAATAGCGGTAGCTTGAGCATCACCATCACCGCGAGTCTGCTCAGCATCGCGATAGGCTTCAGCCAAATGAATAACTACCTGTCTATCTGCATCGGCTCGTATACCAATAGCCAGTTCATCACCACGTGATCTGATTTCCTGTGCCTCGCGGTTTCGCTCTGTAATCATTCGATCATACACAGATGATCGCACATCATCAGGCAGGTCGATTCGCTTTACGCGCACATCGATAACCTCAATCCCGAAATCATCTCTGACTGACTCATTAAGCTCTGTAGTCAGAGCGAGCATAAGCTGGTCCCGTTCACCGGAGACAACTTCTATCAAATTGCGCGTACCAAACTGGTCACGCAAACCGTCGTTAATTCGCTCAGATAATAACGATCCGGCATAGGGTATATCGCCACCCGTGGCTACATAGAATTGACCCACATCGTTAATACGCCATTTCGCAAAGGAATCGACCGAAAGAAATTTTTGCTCCAGTGTGAGATACAATCTTGGCGGTGTATCCTCGGTTAAGATTCTTGCGTCGAACTTCCTAACGGTGTTTACCCAGGGAATTTTTACATGTAAGCCCGACGCAACATCTGCATTCATCAATTCACCAAACCGGAGCAGCACTGCTCGCTCGGTTTCTTTGACAACATACAAGGTGTTACCGACTATAAACACCGCCAGAAAAAGGAGTCCAACTGAGAGAAAATTTTTCATGTTAGCGTCCCCTTCCTGTAGGTAGTCGACTGCGATCCACCGAATTAGCGGTTGATGGTCCTGGTAGAAAAGGCGCCAGTTCATTCGCCAAATCTCTGATCTGGTCACTATTTAAGGCGCCCTGACCCAGTGGCATTGCTCCCCGCTGCATCATTTGGTCAAGAGGCAGGTACAACATATTATTTCCGCCTTCTACGCCCATCAAAATTTTGCTAGTGTTAGACATGACTGCTTCCGCTGCATCGATGTAGAGTCTCTCCCGAGTTACCCCCTTTGCTTTCGCGTACTGTTCCCGGAGTTGATCAAATCTGGAAGCATCACCTTCGGCTCTGGCGATGACTTCCTGTTGGTATGCGTTGGCTTGTTCGATGGCCTGCTGTGCCTCGCCACGAGCCATCGGAATAATACGATTTGCGTATTGCTGTGCTTCGTTTTGAACCCGGGCTTCATCTTCACGGGCTCTGATGACGTCGTCGAATGCACCTCGCACAGCATCGGGTGGCTGGGCATCAGTGACGTTAACCTGGCTCACCAGAATCCCGGTATTGTACACATCCATGTAATTCTGTAGACGATCCTGAACACCATTGGCGATCGCATCCCGTCCGACGGTGAAAATGTTATTCATTTCGTTGCCGCCGACCTCATGACGAATAGCCGACTCTGCCGCATTGTCTAGGCTGCGTTCGGGTTCCTGCACTCGTAGAACGTATTTCACCGGATCTAAAATTCGATATTGCACGGCTACTGCCAGCGTCACGATATTTTCATCGGTGGTAAGCATATCGTTGCGATATGAGCGAGTTTGTAATTCTTCTACGTTTACCAGCGTCACTTCATCGATAATAAGGGGATTCCAGTGCAATCCAGGCGGGACGATCGTATCGAGCACACTGCCAAATCGCAGCACCACACCGCGCTCGGCCTGGTCTACCTGATAGATTCCCATGAATCCCCAGATCACAACCGCAGCTACCACAAATCCGGCGATCAATCCGGCTGATAAACCGCTGCCGCCAGAGGAGGTTCCGGTACCGCCGGAACCACCGCCGAATCCACCGAAAAGACCACCAAATTTCTTGGTCAAATTTCTGATGACCTCGTCGATGTCAGGTGGTCCCTTGTTACCATCGCGCCGGCCACCACCCCAGGGGTCGTTATCGTTGCCGTTGCCGTCTCCGTTATTTCCAGGTTCATTCCAAGCCATTGGTTTCTCCATAGCTTTTAAACTCACAGAAGGTCAATCTTAGCTAATAATTGACTATTTACACAGTACTTTGACATACCCATCTCACACAGGCTCTCTTCATACTGCTCTCAGTTTTTGCGCCCCGGACCAATTTGCTGCCGGTTCCTGCTGAAGTCCACAGTGGGCAGGACCTTCCTGCTCAAGCAGGCGTTGCAAATCTCCGCTCGGCAAGCGTACCTTCAGATGGTAGAAGCCCTCTTCATCCACTTGTTCCTGCTCGACTGCACCACGCTCGTAAAGCTGACTTCGCAGCCGCGCTTGGCGGGGTGCCAGTTTTAAAGTCTGGGTAACAAATTCACCACCCAGCAATTCCGCGAGAGCTTCGGTCAATAAATCTATTCCAGCTCCGGTTTTCGCCGAAACCCAGACCCGGTACGGCCTGCCATTTTCATCCCGCTGAATACAGGGCGCTCGGCCGGGGATCAAATCCAGTTTGTTAAACACCTGCAATTGTGTCGCATTGCCCGCACCTATTCCATTCAATACGGTGTTTACATGCTCAATATTTTCTGCATGTGATTCATTTGCCGCATCGATCACATGCAGCAATAAGTTTGCTTCAACGGTCTCTTCCAATGTAGCACGGAAAGCCTCCACCAACTGGTGTGGCAAATGACTGATAAAACCCACAGTATCAGCCAGTATGGCCTCTCCATAGCTCGGTAGTGCTACCCGTCTCAGGGTTGAATCCAAAGTCGCAAACAATTGGTCTGCCACATAGTTACCGGCATCAGTGAGACCATTAAACAATGACGACTTGCCCGCATTAGTGTAACCCACCAGCGACACAGTCGCCATTTCTGCCCGCTTGCGGGAACGCCGGCCCTGCTCTCGCTGCCCTCTTACCCGGGCCAGACTTTTGTTGATTGACTTGATTCTTCGCCCAATCATCCGCTGGTCCAATTCCAACTGGGACTCACCAGCACCTCTCAGGCCAATACCACCTTTCTGTCTGTCCAGGTGAGTCCAGCCACGCTTTAGTCGAGTGCTCAAATGCTTAAGCTGAGCGAGCTCAACCTGCAGTTTACCCTCATGGCTGAGCGCACGCTGGGCAAAAATATCCAGGATTAGTCCAGTGCGATCCAAAACCCGACACTGCAGATGCTGTTCCAGGTTTCTTTCCTGACTCGGGGAAAGAGTATGATTAAATAAGACCACTTCTGCCTTACAGGCATGGACTGCGGCCGCAATTTCGTCGAGTTTGCCAGAACCGACAAAGTAGTTAGGTGAAGGTTGCTTGCGTGCGCCCTTGATATTTGCGACAGGCACGGCTCCGGCTGATATGACTAGTTCTTCGAATTCAGAAGAATCTTCCTGTTCATATTCCGACTGCAGTGAAATATGAACAAGAATGGACCTCTCACCAGTATCTGGCCGCTCAAAAAACAAACAGAAACCTCAATTTAGGCAGTATTGCCCGGGTCACCTGCATCACCATCATCATCTTTGCCATCACCCTGATTCTGCATGGGAATTTTAACCATTCGCGCCGGAACTACGGTTGAAATGGCATGTTTGTAAACCATCTGGCTAACTGCATTCTTCAACAGGATGACAAATTGATCAAACGACTCAATCTGACCCTCCAATTTAATACCACTGACCAGGTATATGGACACTGGGATACGCTCTTTCCGAAGAGTATTTAGAAAAGGGTCTTGTAGTGTATGCCCCTTAGACATTGTTTTTCTCCTTGCATTTTACAATGTGTACTATTGTGAGACTCACCTGCTATATAGAGGCAGAATCTACATAATTCAAGACATGATCGATGGATTTGACCGATGGGCCACACAGGCTTTGTAGCCGATCCCAACTACGCAGCCAGGTTAATTGCCGCTTTGCGAGCTGTCTGGTGGCAATAATACCCCTTTCGACCATGTCATCATAGCCTAATTCGCCCGATAAATGCTGCCAGACCTGCCTGTATCCTACTGATTTTATTGAAGGCAGGAGTTGATTCAGATCATCCCGGCGATACAGTGCTGCTACTTCGGCAACCAGGCCAGCTTCCAGCATTTGCCTAAATCGCTGCTCTATCTGAATGTGTAGCAGTTTGCGATCTTTCGGCTGGATAGCAAAATAATGCAAATTAAACGGGAGCGGAGACTGCTCAGCATCACTTGCCTGCATGTCGTGCAGGTCTGTCATGGTCTTCCCCGACACCAGATAGACCTCCAGAGCCCGCTGTAGTCGCTGGGGATCATTTGGATGAATTCGCGCGGCAGATTGCGGATCTACTTTGCCCAGATATTGGTGTACTTTCTCCCAACCTCCCTGCCCGGCAAGCTTCTCAATATCCTTACGAATCTCCGCATCGGCATGTGGCATGTCAGCCAATCCATCGCGCAAGACCCTGAAATAAAGCATGGTGCCGCCAACCAGCAGGGGTATGTCACCTTGGTCGAAAACCTCTTTAATTTGCTGCACCGCATCAACCCTGAAATCTGCCGCCGAGTACGGTTCGGCAGGATCCCTAATGTCGATTAATCGATGGGGAGCGATCTTCAGCGTATCACTGTCCAGCTTTCCAGTACCGATATCCAACCCTTTGTATACCTGCGCCGAATCCACGCTGATTATCTGAAAGGGATGCCGTTTCACAAGTTCCACGGCCAAGGCAGTCTTTCCCGAGGCGGTGGGCCCCATGAGACAATACACATTTTGCTTGGGAGTAGTTCTAGGCACCTTGGTAACAGTCACTGACCACGCAGGAATAATTTATCCAGTTCATCAATACTCTGGAATACCCAGGTGGGCCTACCGTGATTGCATTGACCACTACGCTCTGTCGTTTCCATGTCCCGCAGCAGAGAATTCATCTCTGGCACAGTGAGCTGCCGATTAGCGCGTACCGATCCATGACAGGCCATAGTGGACAGCAATTCATCCTGCCGGGATTGAACGGCATCACTACTGCCATGTTGTATTACATCGGCAATCACATCCCGTACTAATTGCTCAATATCGGCATCTCGCAGTAGGGAAGGTATTTGCCTGACCACTAAGGATTCGGCTGAGACTCTCTCGAGTTCAAGCCCTATGCTCAGCAGAACCTCTCGCTGCGTTTCGGCGCAGTCGGCCTCTGCCTGACTGACCGCGATGGACAGAGGCACCAACAACGGCTGTATTTTCAGCTCTTCCCTGGCGCAGGCTGTTTTCATGCGCTCGTAAGTAATACGCTCATGGGCAGCATGCATATCGACTATGATCAGCCCCTGTTGGTTCTGCGCCAATATGTAAATACCATGGAGCTGCGCAATCGCATAACCCAGCGGGGGTATTGCGTCACCATCCTGATTTAAAGTTTCCAATGCGGCCAGTTGCTCTCGGACCTGATTTTGCATCGCTGCATTGGATGCAGCAAATCCGCTTCCGCCCGACCGGGACTGTGCCAAAGGAAAACTGTTTTGCTGTATCAATTCCGTAACCGATTGCGACCCGTATTCCGATGCGGGCAATTTTTCGTCCGCATAGTTCTCACTCGACTGAGTAGCCAGTTGATCTGATGGATTCACATCGGCCAGGGCCTTGTGCAGTGAGCGGTATAAGAAATCATGTACCAAGCGGCTGTCACGAAAACGGACTTCATGTTTAGTCGGGTGCACGTTGACATCGACTGCCTCCGGAGCCAATTCTAGATACAGGGCAAATGCCGCGTGTCTGCCCAGGAATAGCACATCACTATAGGCCTGCCGTACCGCATGGGTTACTAACTTGTCGCGAATTATTCTTCCGTTTACATAGAAGTATTGTAAGTCTGCCTGACTGCGTGAAAACGTGGGCAAACTTACCCAGCCCCAAAGTCGTAAACCTGGCCCCTCTATGTCCACGAAGACACAGTTCTCAACAAAGGCAGGCCCACAAACCATCGCCACACGGCGCTGTTTTTCCTGCTCAGTTTTGGCTGCCAACAGCTTGTGAATAGCACGCTGGTTGTGTTTGAGATTGAATTGTACATCGAAGCGGCTCAGGGCCAGGCGCTTCACGATTTCATCGATACGAGCAAATTCAGTTTTCTCGGTCTTGAGAAATTTCTTTCGAGCGGGGGTATTGAAAAACAGATCCCGTACTTCAACAGTAGTCCCATAGTCGTGGGCGGCCGGCGATAACTTCGCCGTCATATCCTGACCTTCTGCTTCGACTTTCCAGGCTGACTCCAGGTTTTCTTCCCGTGATTTTGAAGTGATGGCCAGGCGAGACACGGATCCGATGCTCGCCAGCGCTTCGCCCCTGAAACCCAGCGTAGTCAGTTTTTCCAGATCATCCAGAGCAAATATTTTACTTGTGGCATGACGGTTCAGGGCCAGTGCCAGATCCTCTTTGGGGATTCCGGCTCCCTCGTCCCTGACCCGCATAAGCTTTACACCGCCGTGGTCCACCTCAACATCGAGTCTTGTAGCACCGGCATCAAGACTGTTTTCCAGCAATTCCTTGATCACCGAGGCAGGACGTTCCACGACCTCGCCAGCAGCAATCTGATTGGCAAGACGTTGGCTTAACAGGGCTATACGCTTCATGGAAATTTAAGGTCTGAGCGGTCGAAGACAGTGCGTATTGTAGCACCTTCTGTGGTGCAAAAAATAAAGGGGATGGAGGAATAAAGGGGACTGAGGGATTAAATTTTTGTGGAGATACTCCAGGACTGAGGAACTAAAATTTAATCCTCCGTCCGCTTTATTAGGAGAGGGGGATTTTTAGTACCTGGCCCACCATGATTCGGTCGCCACTTAAATTATTTAACTGGCGCAAATTCGATAAGCGGACACGATAGCGCTGGGCAATTTCTGACAGAGTCTCGCCACGCTGAATCTTGTGCTCGGACACTGAAGGCTGCGAATTTGTGCCTGGAATGGTCAGGGTTTGTCCGATTTGAATCGTGCTGGAGCTTATCCCATTAACCGATTTCAGTTCGTTCAGGCCAATGCCAAACCGCTGTGCGATTACCGACAGGCTGTCGCCCCGCTTCACAGTATAAGACGCGGGAGCGACTCCATTTTCTTTTTGCCAGGCCACCAGGCTATCTTCCGGTGGCGCATCATAGAAATAATTCATGATGCCCTGGGCAATTGCTCGAGTCATATCCTGCTGATATCTTGAACTGGCCAGTTTCCTGGCTTCCTGTGGATTGGTGAGATACCCGGTTTCGATTAGCATGGAAGGAATATCGGGTGAGTTCAGAACCTGCAGTGAAGCCTGTTGCACCTTGTCCTTACGCAGTCGGGCAATTCCAGCCAGAGATTCGAGAATCTGGTCACCTGCGATGACGCTTTGCTCCATACTCCAGGCCATCTGCAGCGAGACCAGGGTTAAAGCAACGTCATCATCCAGCCCACCGAGACTGAGATCACTGCCCACACCGCCAAGAAGATCTGCGCCGTTCTCCTTTTCCGTTACCCGTCGCGCATTTTCCCGGTCGGCCCGGTCTCCTGTCAGGGCGTAGATTGTTACTCCCCGTGCCGCGCTGGTTTCAAACCAATCAGCGTGCAGAGCAACGAACAAGTCAGCGCGCTTTTCACGGGCCATTTGGGGCCGGCGTTTCAGATCAACATAGTAGTCACCGTCCCGGATCATCACTGGCTTGTAGCCAGGTGCAGCATCCAGGTGGCTGTATAATGCCCGGGACATCGAAAGCGTTATGTCTTTCTCTTTGATTTTGCCGTCGTAGCCGATACCACCGGGATCTTCTCCACCGTGACCCGCTGCAATTGCGATGACGATGTCCCGCTGGTCCTGGAAGCCTTCAATTTCTGCAACGCTCTGAATGGCTGTAGTGGTTACGGTTTCTGGCAGATCATAGAGATCGACTACTAACCGATAACCCAATTCGCTATTGGGCTCGAGGGTAAAGCTGGAAGGATTGGTTGCCGCGGCCATATCAAGAACCACACGCAAAGTGGTGCCATTACGCTGGCCACTTCGAATACCGGATATCGGACTGCCCGTTATATCCACCCCCGCAAAATCTGTCCTTGAGCTTGAATTCTCAAGATCTATAACCACCCGATCCGGGTTAGACAGGTTGAATATGGTGTATTCAGCTCCAGTACTCAGATCAAAAACTACCCGGGTGTGGTCAGGCGCACGCCAGATCCGCATTTCTTCAACCTGAACCGCAGACACCAGGCCGGATATCGATCCTGTAAGTAGAAGGATCAAAGCCGGTCGGATAGGGTTAAATCGCCTGGCAATCAAATTTTTACTACCTGTATCGGGACTAAATTCACGCGCACAGCCCACATTGTCTATAGATTTCGGCACAATTCCAGCATTCTTTTGGTCTTATTCAGCGGCATAACAACCCGGATTCACTCACATTTGACTCGCCAAAAGCAATAATACAGCCACGCCCGGCTCATTATGACGGAAAAGAAGGGTGATTTTACAACCACTCTAGCGAATATTGTATTGCACCGAAGTAGAGCATAGTAGCGAAAGTGGTACCAATTCAGCATCCATGGCATCAGTCCAAAACCTGCTATTAGACACGGCATTGTGGGTTGATGACCGATGGAGTTCGAGTCGGTGGGCCAGCGGTACTTACTAGGTGAAGGAAGCCTGGCGACGCCTCATACAGTAAGTCATTGAGTTAAGAGTATCGCTTTTTAAAGCAGGAATAAGGTGCTAAGCTCCTAGCCGTGAGTATTTTTCGGTTTTATTACTACCCTTTCATCAATCCAGGGCATAAAGCAGTGAACTTTAATAGAAACAGAGTCTGGACTACATCTACGCTGTGGAGGCGCAACGAAATGTCTTTCAAATCACCGTT
>Ga0187827_10002897_pt1 | contig 22906 bp, 18 predicted proteins | sample ETNtaG_39_FD_167969 | JGI IMG/M metagenome (GOLD analysis project Ga0187827, IMG submission 167969) | Marine microbial and viral communities from oxygen minimum zone, Eastern Pacific Ocean - ETNP2014_SV_150_PacBio MetaG (Illumina Assembly) | ecosystem: Environmental > Aquatic > Marine > Hypoxic... | reverse complement strand
TTATTCCGCTCCGGAACGCGCGAATGCCTTTGCCTAATTCCCCGCCTATTTTGCCGATGCGACCGACTCCGAAGAGCACCAGCACGATCACCAGAATGATGATCAGTTCAGTTGGTCCCATGCGAAATGGCATAATACTTCCTCCGTGGTTGTGCTTTGCGCCGCTATTGTCTCACAGATGCGCGTTTGTTCCAACCCCCGGCGCACCCGCTGGCGGTTTCACTTTACGGCAGCATTACATGATTAATGAGGCCGCACATAAATCGGGTTGCTGAATATCCAGCCGCGCTGTCGCGCCCGGAAGCGGATAGTGGCTTCAATGCGGTACGCGCCCGGCCTGGTGACGGTGTGCGTTAGTTGGGCGCTGTTTTCAGCTTGCGCGACCGTTTTGCCGTGCCGAATCAAGCGCAGGTTGCACGGCCTCGGCGTATCCGCCCGCAGAGTTACGCCACTGCCGAGCGTGATTTCCGCGCCCATGATTGCGCTTTGCTCTCTGCTGTGCCCGCTGAAACGGAAGCCACGGGTGGGGTGGGGTTGATCGTATCCCACGAAGCAGTTCCCGTTCCTCAGGGCGGAGTAGATAAGCGCCTCATCCACAGCCATATCGCCACCGAATTTCCGCTCGCAGAGTACGTGCGTGTTCACCGCCCGGTAGAGGAATTCATAGGGGAAGATGCAGCGCGAGAGCGGGCCCATCGAATAAGTCTCCCCGTGAGCGTCAGCATTGCCAATTGCCACCACGCGCTGTCCGGATGCAAGCAGCGCATCCCATTTCTTCAGGGTTTCGGGGAAGGGGCCGCGCATGCCTATCTCCGGGTTGTACGCGTAGAACAACGCCATTGACCGGGAAGTGACCAGGCTCTTGAACTCACTCATGTAATTCCAGATTTCGAGCCCGGTGTAACCGTTGACTTGCCAGCTGCGCCAGGAATAAACTGCGTCTTCCAGAATCGGGGCGGCGCGTTCGAAAGGGTGAGCGAGGAAGCTAATTCCGCCCGCCGCCACTGCATCGATAAGCTGCTGCGGGTTTGGTGCAAGCCCGGATAATTCGGAGCGCGCGCCGAACACGAGCAAGTGATTTCCTTCCGGCTGCAGTTCGGTATCGTGGATTTCCTCCCCGGTCAGCAGTAACACGCGCCGACCGTCCGCACCGGTGTGATAACCTTCTGGGCCCTGTACCCACACGTTGTGGTCAGTGACAATCAGGAAATCGAGCCCGGCGCGCAGCGCGGCCTTGGCGAGGTCATCGTGGTAGAGCACGCCATCGGAATGAGGCGTGTGGTTGTGCATGTTCCCGGCATATTCGTGCAATTTCATGGGCGTGCGCTCACTCTGGCGCGGCTGGGACTGGAATTATAACCTGCAACCGAGACCTGCTGGCACGAAGTTTGGCTATAATTGGCGCGGCATGAAATCGTGAGAGGGTGCGGTGAGTTCTGACGGGTTTAGCAACCGACCGGCCTCGGTGCCGCTGAGCTGGCTATTTGCGGTGGCGCTGGTGGTTATGATGGCGGCTGCAGGATTGTGGGGTTACATCTTGGTGACGAGACCGTCGGCCGTGCAGCAGCCGACGGTCACTCCGGTTTTTGTGGTCATCACTCCTGAGCGCACTCCGATGCCGTCACCGACCACGGCCACGCCGGACGCGGCGGAGGCCGGGCCAACGCCTACATTTCCGCCACCGCCGGCGGGCAGCCTGATAAAACTGGATGCTTATGTGCAGGTGGTCAACACCGGCGGTGGGTTGCGCTTGCGTTACGAGCCCGGGCTGCTTTCCGAGGTAAATTATCTGGCGGTGGATTACGAGGTGTTTGTTGTGGAAGATGGCCCGCGCGAAGCCAACGGGATGACCTGGTGGTTCCTAGTGGCTCAGGCAGATGAACGTCGTAACGGCTGGGCGGCCTCCAATTATCTGCAAGTTGTGCGCTGAGAGAGCGGTCTTTTTTCCGCCCGCGTGGCCCCACCTGTGTCTCGAGTGATGATGGACTAATGGCTATGACATTGCGCCCTAATGCTATCCGCCTTGACAAAAAACGACGCGTGCTGGAAATCCCGTGGAACGACGGACAGGGCAGTGAATACACGTGGGATGTGTTGCGGGCTGCCTGCCCGTGCGCGGGCTGCCGGGGCGGGCACGAGAATATGGGCGCCGCTCCCAACGCGACCGTCTTTTCGCTAACGCCGGTACAGAACTTCACGCTGGATCGTGTGGAATTGTCCGGGAATTACGCGCTGCAGTTGCACTGGAGCGATGGACACAATAGCGGCATTTACAGCTGGGAGTATTTGCGCGAGATGCAGCCGCCAGAATCGTAAGATGTGCGCCGCGAGTTAAACACCCTCCAGCATCATGTAAGCTAACAGTCTCACCCCGAATCCAGTAGCGCCCGCTGGGCCGATTGGCTTTACCACTCTACTGGCAGGTAAGCTGGCCATTGGCGCGATATCCAGGTGCGCCCATCGGGATTCCTCGGTGAATTCCTTCAAAAACGCAGCGGATGTGCCGACCCCGGCATTGCGCTTGCTGGGGATGTTACGCAGGTCAGCCACATCGCTGCCGCGCATCCATTCTACGTACTCTGGATATAGCGGCATACGCCAGATTCGTTCTCCGCTCGACTGGCTTGCGCGCGAAAGGCGTTGTGCAAGTGCCTCGTCATCTGTGAATAATGCCGCAGCGCACCCCTCGCCTAGTGCTACAACCGCCGACCCGGTCAGGGTGGCAAGGTCTATAACAGCCGCCGGCTCATATTGTGCAGCATAGACCAGCGCGTCTGCCAGGATCAGTCGGCCTTCGGCATCGGTGTTCACTATTTCAATTGTCTTGCCATTGGAAGCACGCACCACGTCAGAGGGGCGGCTGGCCTGACCACTGACCATGTTCTCGGTGGCAGGCACCAGCCCCACTACCGGGTATGGGACCTGCAGCCGAGCTGCGGCCTCTAGAGCTCCCATCACCGCAGCGCCCCCAGCCATGTCGGTCTTCATGTCTTCCATGCCTGCCGCGCTTTTCATGGAATATCCACCGGTGTCAAAGGTGATCGCTTTGCCTACCAGCACCAGCGGCGCGGTGTTTTCTAGCAGCGCCTCGTTGTGTTCCAGCACGATGAACTGTGGTTGCTGCGCGCTCCCTTGACCGACGCTGAGAAAAGCGCCCATGTTCAATTCGCGCGCATCCGCCTCTGAGAGCGCCCGAACGGCCATGCCGTGGTCGGCTGCCAGTTTTTCGGCGTGCGCTACCAGAAAGGAGGGCGTGCAGCTGTTGGGTGGTTCGCTCACCAGATCGCGTGCCTTACAGGCGCACTCGGCAATGATTTCGCCCTCACGCGCTCCGGAACGAAGCGCTTCCGCCTTCTGCTCGTCCCATTCAACCAACGTAAATGACGTCACCTTTTTTTGCTCCGGTTCGCTCTTGTATTGCTCGAAGGAATAGAGCCCAAGCAACGCGCCCTCGGCTGCTGCGCGTGCGGCAGCGTTAGTTTCGATTCCGCCCGCACCCGCACCATGCAAAATGGAAGCTAGGCTGCGCGCACCGAGTTCGCGCGCGCGCACGGCGGCTGCGGCGGTGGCGTGGCGGGCGCGGTCGAGCGTGAAGTCTTCTGCCGGCCCCAGCCCGACCACAATCACCCGTCGGGCGGGAAGCGCGTCGCCAGGGTAAAGCACGCTGGTCGCACGCAATTTTCCGCTGAAATCACCGCCACTGAGTAGGGATGAGATTGCGCCCTGCAGGCGGTGGTCAATGGCCGCGGTCTCGCCGCCGGGGGCGTCAGTCTTCTCGAACAGACTGAGAACAATGGCATCTACAGCCTGTTCAGCGATGTCGCCAGTGATGGTGTTCAGCTGCATCTTGAGCTCCCTCCAGTTGAATTAATCTGCTCTCTCTGTGCGCGATGTGTCACGCAGCTGCCGGCGCGGAAACGCTCAGTCCGAGTTCGGCCAGAATTTCTGCTTGCGCTTTCCACATGCGTGCGCGCTCTGTCGGAGCGGTGTGATCATGCCCCAACAGGTGCAATGCGCCGTGCACGGTCAGCAGCTGCAGTTCATCCGAGGTTCCATGTCCACCACGCTGCGCGGACTGGGCCGCGTGCTCGGCAGATATGATTATGTCTCCCAGGTGTCCGTCCTTTGCATCGTCCGGGAATGCGAGCACGTCTGTGGGCGCATCCACTCCGGAGAATTGGCGATTGAGCTGCTGCAGATAAGAATCCACGCTGCAGATCACGCAAATGCTCGTACCGAGCGCTGCGTGCTGATGGGCGAGTGTTGCCCGTGCTGCGGCACAGATTCTTGCGCGCGTGGCGGCAGGGGGCGCTTTAGCATGCGAACGTGGGTGCGTGCGCGTGCTGATGCGGTACGAGGAGATCACGGGGCCGCAGGCTACTCCGAAGTTGGAAGCGCCGACTGCTCCGGCGCCCCTAATTGCTCAACAGCGGTTTCATTCTCCGGTGCGCTGGGATATTGTAGGCGGCTGTGAAAAAACCCTTTCAGTGTGTTCACGAATGACTCGCGCACTGTGTCAAGGTCAGTCAGCGAAAGGTTGCACTCGTCGAGTTGCCCCTGTCGCAATCGGCGGTTGATTATGTGGCGGGCGATTTCATCGATTTCGTTTGTGTTGTTGGGGTTGTCGGCGCGCGCTTTGGCTTCGCAGCCATCGGCCAGCATTAGCAGCGCTGTCTCCAGGCTCTGTGGTTTTGGGCCAGGATAGGTGAAGTCGTCGATTGCCACCTTGGCTTCGTCTCCGTCCGCCTCTGCGACCGCCTTTTCATGTTGGTACATTGTGACCGTCGTGCCGTGATGCTCCAGAATCGCCGCGCGGATTGCGCTGGGAAGCCTGTGCCGCCCGGCCATTTCGTCGCCGTCGCGCACATGGTCAATGATGATGCGGGCGCTGGCGTGTGGGCTAAGCTGCTCGTGCGGGTTAATGCCCTCAATCTGATTCTCGACGAAATACTCCGGGTAGCGGGTTTTGCCGATGTCGTGAAACAGCGCCCCCACCCGTACCAGCATCGTGTTCGCGCCAATGCGCTGCGCCGCCTGCTCGGCCAGATTCGCCACGTGCAGGCAGTGTTGATATGTGCCCGGCGCGGCGCGGAGCATCCCTACCAGCAGCGGATGGTTGGGTCGTGACAGTTCGACCAGTTGCAGCGAAGTGGTGATGTCGAAAACAAATCCCAGCAGGAACAACCCCATCAGCGTGAGCGCACCCGAAATAGCCCCGTTTGCCAGACTTGCGCCCAGCAACGTGCCCAGGCCGAGCATGTCAATGGCGGGGTCATCCAGCCGGAAGATTAAAATGACGACCGTATTCGCAGCAGCGGTAGCCAGGCCGGCCAACAGGAAACTGTTGACGCGCTCAGCTTTTCCTAGAGCCAGTATGGCCACTATCGGTCCGGCAAGATGGTAAATAGTCACATCCACGCGCCCGTTCGAAATGATGGCGATGAATACCACGAAAAGCGTCGCGGTGACCAGCCCGAGTTGCACGCCCAACCCGACAGCTATCAGCATGCCCAGAGTGGCGGCCGGGAAGAGAAAAGCGAGCACAACCCGCTCCGGAATGACGAACTGCGCGGAGAAGAGAAAGGCCAGTGCCAACAGAGTGATGAAAAGCAGATGGCGCGTGCGCCCAAAGAAATCGGGCTGGCTGCGCAGCAGATAAAGGGCCATTGTGACCGCCACCAGCACCACCGCCATCACCGGTGGCAGATATGTCGTCCACGGGCTTTGTTCCGGCGTGAGCATGTCCAGTGCTGTCATTGCCTCCAAATCCTGCTCGGTGAGGACGTTGCCGCGCGGCACGATAGTCTGCCCTTGCGCGAATGCCTGTTCCACAGGTTGCACAGCGGCGACTGCCGCATCGCGGGCTTTTTGAGTGGCACTTTCGTTAAACAGCGCATTTGGTTCGATGAATTGACCGGCGAGCGCAGCGGCCAGATCGGCTTCCTGTACGGTGACGGCGACACTTATCATCATGGGAACGTGGTCGCGGGTTTCTGCCAGTTGATGTTCGCGGATGGGCTCACTCATCGCCGCCTCAATCACGCGTGTCACTTCTTTCTGCACGGCGACCCAGCGCGAATCTTCCATGTGCAGTAATTGGATTTGTAACTCGCCGGAGAGAGAAATATCGCGGAGATGAATCAAATCCTGGCGCTTCTGCAGCTCGCTGGCGAGTGTGTCGGCGCGAACGGAATTAACGAAGCTGAGGGCCGCCTGCGCGGCGGCAACCTGCTGCCGGGCGATGCGCGTGTCGGGAGGGTCGTACACCGAGGCGATGGAGGTTTCCGCGGACGCTTTGGCGCTCTGGGTCTGGATTTCGCTGACGTAGGTCTGGGAGTGCGGCGCGACGATATCAAACGGCGCCAGATCGCCCGCGCGCACGTTAAGCGCTTCGTCTTGGGTGGCTCCAAAGGGTACGAGCAGCACGCCGCAGGCCAACAGAATAAAAAGCAGCCCGATTGCCCATGACCGTGCTGCAGGCAGCCAGTGACGAGCGACGCTTGTCTCGGGTAGGGCAGTGGAGTCAGGCATGAAGTCTGGCGACCGCCTCAGGCCATACATGAAACAATATCATCATTATCAAGACATCTGTATATCTAGATAATGCATTTAACATTTTGTTAATGATTGTTGATTTCCTTCTTGAATTTGCGAGTATCATGTGAAAAATTTTTCAACTTTTTCAACTTTAGACAAGATGTTTTTGAAGTAGAAACGTCGTTATTTTAATTTAAGAACTTATTGGATGAGTTTGTTTTGCCAAAATAGGTTTCATAACAAATCTTCCTGGCTTCAATATAAGCATTTGCGATAAGGACAATGTGGTCATCTTAGAATTGTTTTTTACCATGTCTTGTATATTCATTGCAGTAAGATTATCTATACTAAAGCTCAGCGAATTAGGATTAAGAAACTTATCTTCGGTTGTAATGAAACCGGCTTCCACTAAAGCATTCATGGTATCTGTTGAAAAATCAAGAGTAAGGCTAAGATCATCTTTTCCTGACATACATCGTATTAAATAATTTCTTTCTTTACATAATAAAAGCAATTCCGAAATTATCTTTGGATTACAAGAAGACATAATTTGTAACACAACGCGTTCTAAAACTTGGTAATAGGCCTCATATTGTTTTTTATCTAAGTAAATAGTAGCTAAGAAACCAAAATTTAATTTAATAAATTGATTGTTATTAATGAGAGCTTCCTGATTTGTTGAGTTTGTAACATAATGCTCCACATCCTTTAAGGACGAATGAAATTCTTGTAAAGACTGTTCAATTAACCAAACTACACTCTTCTTGAAAATGGGATTTTTCTTACCTTCTTCTACCATCTCTTCACAAATGTTTGTAAAAGAAACGTTCTTGCTAGTTAGATAACTGACCAAGGGAAGATGTTCACCTAAGGTTACACTGGAAAAAAAGAATGCTCGTACAGCTCTGAGCCTCAGCATTTCTTTTTCCGTCATGGTATTCGTTTGGCGAATCTTTTCTTGTGTCTCATAAATAAATTGACCTTTATATACCCCATAACATCCTTCCATTAAGCAATATTTAGTCTGGATAGCATATTCTTTGCGACACCTTTCTGAATCCATCTCGGTGCCAGGTAGCATTTCAATCTCCCCACCCATAATATGATTAAGTCCCATAGATAAAGCTGTTTGTAGTGAATTAAGATGACTTTGGTAAGTTTCTCCCGGAAGACCTACTAATAGATCCGTCCGAGCCCCATAGGAAAATTCTTTCAAACTTTCAATCATTTCTCGGAGTTGAGATGTCCGAATGTTGGAACGTTTTATGTTTTTGAGTACCTCTTCATCAAAACTCTGAAAAGCGATATAAGTGTGAGTAAGATGTCCAAGAATCTTACCTATTTCAACAATACGTGGCTTAAAGATTTTAGCCCAATACAAACTAATGGCCCCAAATGAGTTGGTTTGATCATACAAATCTCGCATATGTTGAGCTATTTCAACGTCTCTTGGCAAAATACCAAAATTCGCATCTGCCAGATAAAGATGTGATGGATTGAAAACATTTGCAATATAAGTTAATTCACTTTTTACTCTATCCATTGAATATTTGGACATGTTATTTAAAGCGGTAACCCCCCAATAGCAGTAAGTGCAGCCAAATGGGCACCCGCGATTTGTTTCTACCAGCGGAATGCAACCTTCTCTCAAAAAAGGATCCATCATGCCTGTTAGATAAGGAGACCCATTGTCATCAAGGGAGTTTGGTTTCTCATATTCAGAATTTCCAAACAATTTATTATTAATAATGGAATAACAGCCATTGATGATATGGTCTCCCAAAATATTTGAATTGTTTTTCTCTTCTGAATCTGTTAGCAATAAACTTATGATTTTGTAGACTGAAATTTCCGACTGATACATACAATAGGTATCGACATATTCATTGGATCTAAGAAAGCCTTCAATGCCTTCTGTATCTATACTTATATTAGGGCCACCCATAATGATTGGAAGAGAAGGACAGCTTTTCTTTATCGAGCGACCCACAAAAGCGGATAAAGAGAGATTCCACGTATAATTAGATAATCCTACTAAATCAGGTTTTTGTGTTTCAATTGCATCCAACATTCTATTAGCAGACTTAAAGAGTTTAAACTCCACTTGATCTCCTAGCATGGATTTAGAATATGCAGCTAAATATCCAACTCCAAGTGGTGCGTAAAAATTTAAATTACTGAAATAGTCATGAGCTAAATCAGCTAGATAAACTACTAATGGTCTTTCCTTCTTCATGTGGATTCAACTCACAAGTGCAAGATTAAGGGTTGGCATAGGAGGTAAGCTGCGGTAGCATCAGAGTTTCCTATACCAATCAGGCAAAGGAGCATGGGTGCGAACCTACACACAGCTTACCCGGGAACAAAGATGCCAGATTTATGCGCTTCTGAAAACGGGACATTGTTAAGCCCAGATTGCACTCTGGTTCAAGGTTGACAAATCCACCATCGGCAGGGAGTTGAAACGCAATTGCGGACTGAGCTCGGCCTGGTATCGTGGATACCCGCTAGCCTCTGGGCGATTGGGAGGTGGATGCAATGATTGGAAAAGGACATCGTCATGCGATTATCTTCCTGACCGAGCGCAACTCTCGCTTAGCCCTACTGAAAAAGGTCGAGCACTCAAATATCTCGTAAACAATCCAGCGCCGACTTGCGCTGGAGATTTGCTCGCCGTCGGCAACTGAGCCGCATCTGTGCGCTCCGTGTGCGGCGCTGTTGTCCGCGATTATAGCATGTGGCCGTTAACCCAACCTGTGCCGCATTGGCGCGCCGCCCAGCAGGTGAATGTGCAGATGCTGTACCTCCTGATGGCCGTCCACGCCGGTGTTCGCGACCACGCGATAGCCGCTCTCGGAGATGCCCTCCAGTCGGGCCACCTCCTTCACGGCCAGCAGTAGTTGCCCAGCCAGTTCGCTGCCGTCCGCCGTGAGGGATTCGAGAGAGGTCAGGTGCTCATTGGGAACAATCAGCACGTGTGTGGGCGCTACTGGGTTGACGTCTCTGAAGGCACAAACGTGTTCGTTGCGCAGCAGCACATCCCCCGGTGTTTCCCCGCTGACAATTCTGCAAAAGATGCAGTCCATAGTACTTGCTCTCCGGTTCTAGTTCACGGAGAGAGTCTAGCACGGCCAGCCGGGATAACAACCGGTGCTTTGGGGGGGCGGTTGTGGTAGAATTTGCGAAATCGTTCAATGAAAGGGACCTTGTGTGCACATCGCAGTATGCATAAAACAGACGCCTGACAGTGCGGCAAATGTGGTCGTGGAGAATGGCGCGGCCACTTGGGGTGATGCTCCCATGGTGGTTAACCCGTGGGATGAGTACGCGCTGGAAGAAGCTATACGCACGAAGGAACAACACGGCGGGCAAGTCACCGCGCTGGTAATGGGACCGGAAAGCGCGAGAGAGGCTCTCAAGACTGCCATCGCTATGGGGTGTGATTCCGGCGTGATGGTTTCGGATGAAGTCTTGGCCGGCTGCGATGCGCGCATGACCGCCCGCGTGCTGGCAAGGGCCATCGAAAAACTGGGAGATGTGGAACTAACCGTTTTCGGAAAGCAGGCCATCGACGGCGATACCGGACTGGTACCGGTCTCCGTTGCCTGCACCTTGGGCTGGAACGCGCTCAGTTACGTGGCGGAGATTAATGAATTAGATGTGGACAACGCCCGTATCAGCGTGGCGAGGTCGCTGGAGGAGGGGCGTCAGAATTGCTCGGGCGTGCTTCCCGCGGTCATCAGCGTGGTCAAGGAGATTAACGAGCCGCGCTATCCCTCCTTCATTGGGATACGCAAAGCCAGCAAAGCCGATATTCTGGTGTGGGATTTGGCAGAATTGGGACTGGAAGTGGCTGAGATGAAGGCAGGCGGTGCCGCCGTGACATGGTCGGATATGCGGCCATTACCGGCGCGCAGCCGAACGGTGGAGTTCATCGAAGGCGAGAGCATGGAGGTCATTGTGGCGATGCTGGCGGACAGACTGATGGCCGACAAGGTAATCTGATGGCGAGCGACGTCTGGGTCTACGTTGACCAATTCCGTGGCAACGCACTTCCGGCTGCCTGGGAGACCTTGGGCGCAGCCGGCGAGGTGGCAGCAGAGTTGAACACCGGTGTCACGGCGCTGGTGTTCGGGCATGATGTGGATGAGCTGGCGCAACAAGCAGCCGACTATGGCGCCGATAAGGTCTTCCTGTGCGATGACGCGACTCTGGCTGATTTCCGGGTACAGGCATTCGGGTCCGTGGCTGCGAAACTGGCATCGGCCGACAAACCACAGGTGATACTCGCTCCCGCCACAACGCGGGGACGTGATCTGACCGCGTTCCTAGGGGTTGAACTCGGGGTTGGAGTGGTGGCGGACGGCATTGCTCTGCAAGTAGAAGCCGGAGTACTGCAAGTGACGCGTCCGGTGTACGCGGGGAAATTGCACGCCACAGTTTCAGCGCCTGGGGCGCACCCGCAGATTGTCACCCTTCGTCCCCGCGCGTTTCCACGACCCGAGCCGAATGCAGGCAGCGCGGAGGTAGTGCAGGTGGAGGCTGCGGTGGCGGAAGAAGACATCAGCGTCAAGGTCGTCGACTACAGCGTCTCGGCGAGCGAGGTCAGCCTGACAGATGCGAGCATCATTGTCTCCGGTGGTCGCGGAGTTGGCGGCCCGGAGGGGTTCGAGCCGGTGCGCCAACTGGCTGTCACGCTCGGGGCGGCAATGGGGGCGAGTCGCGCCGCGGTGGATGCGGGCTGGATACCTTATTCTTATCAGGTCGGGCAAACGGGGAAAACAGTCAGCCCGGATTTATACATCGCTTGCGGCATTTCGGGGGCGATACAACATCAAGCCGGAATGCGCACCGCCAAAGTTATCGTTGCCATCAACAAGGATGCGGAAGCGCCTATTTTCAAGCTGGCAAAGTACGGTATTGTCGCGAATTTGTTTGATGCGGTGCCAGCGCTGACGGACGAACTCACGCGGCGGCTGGGCGAGTAATTGCCGTCAGTACGCTAATAAAAGAGCCGCCCGAATGAGACTCGACCGGCTCTTTTGATGATTATGCTTTGATGATTATGCATTGGGAAAAAGGATCATGCGCCGCTGGGAACCGGAACCGGGTCTTTGCCCGTGGCGTCGGCGTCCTCTTCGTGCGCGTCTCCGCCGGCGTCAGCCTCGGCAGGCGGCGGGGTGGGGGGCGGCGGTTTCGGCGGGGGTACCGGTTCCCCTTTCCACAACGCCTCGAACTGCTCCATTTCCAGCGTTTCGTTCTGCAGTAGGTAGTTAGCCACCTCATCAAGCTTGGCGCGCTGTTTCTTCAGAAGCTTGCCCGCCAACTGGTGAGCGGTGCTCACTAAAACGCGTACTTCCGCATCAATTTCTTCGGCCACCGATTCAGAGAAATCACGCTGCTCGCCGATTTCACGACCAAGGAACACCAGTTCCTCCTTCTTCCCGAATGCCATCGGGCCAAGTTTTTCGCTCATGCCCCAGCGGGTGACCATGCGCCGGGCGACGCTGGTTACCTGTTCGAGGTCGTTTGACGCGCCTGTGGTGACTTCGTCCTTGCTGAACACGAGCTCTTCAGCGGCGCGCCCTCCTAGCATGTACGCCAGACGCGCTTTGAGCTTCGACCGCGTGGCTAAGCGCTGGTCTTCATCATCAGTTAAATACCAGGTAAGCCCACCCGCGATGCCGCGCGGAATGATGGTGACTTTGCGCACCGGGTCCCCATCGGCCTGTGCACGTGCCACGATGGCGTGGCCGGCCTCATGGTAGGCGGTGACCTTGCGCTCGCGCTCGGTCAGGATGCGGCTTTTACGCTCCGGGCCGAGTACCACTCGCTCAATTGCATCTTCCATTTCTCGCATGCCAATCAATTTCTGGTTGCGTCGGGCGGCGAGAATCGCGGCCTCGTTCACTGTGTTTTCAATGTCGGCGCCAACGAATCCAGGGGTGGATTTTGCCAGTACGTCCAGCCGCACGTCGGGTGCCAGCGGTTTTCCGCGGACGTGCACTCCGAAAATCGCTTCACGCCCCAGAACATCCGGACGGTCGAGCACCACGCGGCGATCAAAACGGCCGGGCCGCAACAGTGCCGGGTCGAGGATGTCGGGCCGGTTGGTGGCGGCGACGATTATCACGTTGGTGTCGGTGTCAAAACCATCCATCTCCACCAGAATCTGGTTCAAGGTCTGCTCACGTTCATCGTGGCTGCCGCCGAGGCCGGCGCCTCGCTGCCGGCCCACCGCGTCAATTTCATCCACGAAGACGATGCACGGGCTATGTCGCTTTGCCTGCTCGAAAAGATCTCGCACGCGGCTGGCGCCCACGCCGACGAACATTTCAACGAACTCCGAACCGGAAATGGAAAAAAAGGGCACCCCGGCTTCTCCTGAGACCGCCTTTGCCATCAGAGTCTTTCCAGTGCCCGGTGAGCCGACTAGCATAACGCCCTTGGGGATGCGCGCGCCGAGAGTGATGAATTTCTCCGGCTCTTTCAGGAACTCCACCACTTCGTACAGTTCCTCTTTGGCCTCGTCGATACCGGCGACGTCGTCGAACGTGACCGTCGGTTGGTCCCCGGTAAACATGCGCGCGCGACTTTTTCCGAATGACAGAGCTTGATTATTGGTGCCCTGCGCCTGGCGCAGCATGAAGTAGATGAACCCTATTACGAAGACGGCGGGCAGCGTGTAGCTGAGGAGCACCATGATGTTGCCCCAATCGCTTGGCCGCTGCACCTCCCACTTCACGGACGCGCGTGCTTGGTCGCTGACACCCAGAGATGCGAACTGCTCCGGCGCGGTGGATGCGCTCTCCTTGCGTGTGATCGCCAGTTCATAGGGCGCACCGGCGCGAAAATGCACGGTCAAGTCATCTTCCGCCACTACTACCTTCTGGACATTGCCACGCTCGATTTGTTGCGCCACCTCGCTTAGGCTCAGTTCGGTTTTCGGCGTAGATTGTGCGCGCACCGAGTAGAGTATCGCGCCCAGAGCCACCAGAATGAGCAAGTATACAAACGAGTTTCGCATGCGGGGGTTTTCCACTGTTAGTCTCCGTCGTTAGCCTTCAGCGTTGCAACCATTATACCAAGTTTGAGTGCCCTTTCCGTAAGACATTCGTTAATTCGCGGATAGCAAGAATGGTGCCAGTCTCCAGAAGACGCGCGTCCATAGGGCCAGCAACCCAAGCACCAGCAGCGCCGCGCTGGCGCCAAGCAGATAGGTGACCCAGTCAACCTCCGCGGCACCGCCCGCATCGGCTGCGCGCGTTGCGCCGGTGGCGATAATGTGCGCGTCAAGCTCGTCGGAGTTCAACGCAAGGAATGGTCGCGTGGCCTGCGCGCCCTGGTCACGAAAGGTTATGAGTACATGCCCGAGGTGCTCAGCGGTGCGGTAGCGGGCGGAGGGCTCTTTTGCCAGCACTTTAGCGATAATCTCAGCCACCGTGTCCGGGATGGCGGGGTTTTGGCCGCGGATGTCGGGCGCGTCGGCGTGCACGTGCATATGACCGAGCACGTGCGCGTCGGGCGCGTCAAAGGGTAGCCGGCCGGTGAGCATTTCGAAGAGCAGTACACCGATGGAATAAACATCAGAGGCCGGTGTTGCCGGTGAACCCTGCGCCTGTTCCGGGGAAAAATAATGCGGCGTACCGAACAACGTGGCGCTGGTTTCGATTGGCTGAGTGGCGCTCAGCAGGCGCGAGATGCCGAAGTCGGCCACCTTCACCTTGCCGTCCGGAGTCACGAGGATGTTCTGCGGCTTGATGTCGCAGTGCACCAGTCCGTGCCGATGAGCGTGACCTACGCCGGCACAAATCTGGATGGCATAATCCAGGGTATGCTCAATACTGAACGGCGCGTCGAGGCGAATGTGTGATTTAAAATCCTCTCCGGCCACGTGCTCCAGCACCATGTAATGGCGATGCCGGTCACTGCCGACATCATGCACCGCCACTACGTTTGGGTGGCTGAGATGGGCGACTGCGCGCGCCTCGCGCAAAAATTGCTTCACAAGGTCTTGCTCTTCGGCCAGATCTTCGCGCAGCACCTTTATCGCCACCACGCGGCGCAGGGCGATGTCCTCGGCTCTGTACACATGCGCCATGCCACCCACGCCCTCTCGTTCCTTGAGTTCATAGCGCCGGTTGAGTATTTTGTGATCGCCCGAACTGGTTGATGGTGCGGGGTTTTGCGCGTTCATTCCAAAGCTATTGTACTGCATAGAAAAAGCAGAGCAAAGCTGTGGCGGGAGGCCGGGCTCCTGTGCTATAATCCGCGCGACGAATTACGCGAGGCCGGCACGCATGAATGTAACAATGAATTACGCGCAGATTGTAATCTCCGTGGCGCTGATTGCGGCCATTGTGCTGCAGAGCAAAGGTGCCGGTCTGGGCGGCCTGACCGGCGCGACGGAGGGAAGCGTCTTCCGCGCGCGGCGGGGCGTGGAAAAACTGCTTTTCAATGTCACCATCGGTCTGGCGGTCGCCTTTTTCGTCACCGCGATTATCAACGTGATGGTGAACGGCTGAGCAGTTTGCCGACCTGTACCCCGCCGAGGCATGCGGCGACTGGTTCCGCGGACTTGGTGACAGCGGCCGGACTCACGAATAACGGGGTGTTTCCGCAGGGATGCGGGGACGCCCTTTTTTCATGGACGCGGGGGTTCACATGCGCAGGATAAGACCCCATATAACGGTCGCCATCGCCGGTCTGACACTGGTGGGGGCGCTGCTTTACTCGCAGTCTCTCGGGCTCAAAGCGTCATTTTCGCCTGCCCCCGGGGGCACATTCGTCGAAGGCGTCATCGGGACGCCTCACGAACTGAACCCGCTGCTTTTCTCCACATACGCGGCTGACCGCGACATCACCCGGCTGGTGTATGCGGGTATGATGCGCCTGGATTCGAGCGTGCAACCGACACCAGATCTAGCCGAAAGCTGGGCGGTGAGCGCGGATGGCCTCGCGTACACTTTCGTCTTGCGCTCCGGATTGCGCTGGCACGATGGCGCCCCGCTCTCTCTGGACGATGTCATTTTCACCATTGGTCTGCTCCAGGCAGCCGATTACCCTGGCCCGGCCGACATCGGCGCGCTCTGGAAGCAGGTTTCTGTGGCGAAGCTCAACGCCACTACGCTTAAACTAACTCTGCCGGAACCCTTTGCGCCGTTCCTCGACCACACCACCTTTCCGGTGCTGCCGGCGCACAGATTCTCGGGCATTCGCTCGGCCGACCTCAGCCTGCATCCGGCGAACGAAAACCCGGTGGGGGCGGGCCCGTTTCGCGTGGAGCGGTTGTTGCGCAATGAGAGCGGGCAAGCGGTTGAGGCGCTGCTGGCGGTCAATCCTTATTACCATGGCCAGTCTCCAATGCTGACCCACGTCAGGTTGCTTTTTTTTCCGGACGAGGCCAGCGCGATAGAGGCGCTGCGGCAGGGGGAAATAATGGGCGTCGGCGGATTGAGCAATGTTGCCGCCAGCGCCTTTTTGCCCGAAAGCGACTACGATATCTTTTCCGCGCTGTTGCCCGAATATAGGATGATACTGTTTAACCAGCAGAATGCAGCTCTCCCATTCTTCCGGGACAAGAAAGTGCGTCAGGCGTTGCTCGCGGGCTTAAACCGCGAGCGGCTGGTGGAAGAGGCGCTCGCCGGGCAGGCAGTGGTGGCCAATGGTCCAATCCTGCCGGGAACCTGGGCGGTTAATGACCAGTTGCGGCAGGTGGATTACGACCCGCAGCGCGCGGCCGGCCTGTTGCAGGCGGGACGCTGGGACCTCCCCGAAAACGCGCTTCCGGGCGGCGAGAATTTCGTGCGCCAGAAAAACGGAAAGCCGCTTGCCTTCGACCTGCTGGTGCCTAACGATGCACGTTCTGTCGCGCTGGGGCAGATGGCGGTGGAAGACTGGGCGCAGCTCGGCGTTCGCGTTTCCCTGAAAGCGGCTCTCCCGGCCACTCTTCAGGCTGAATACCTAGAGCCGCGCCGCTTTCAGGCAATCATGGTGCACTTGAGCCTGCAGCGCACCCCGGACCCGGACCCGTATTCCTTCTGGCACCAGACTGAGATCGAGAGCGGGCAGAACTACAGCGGTTACGACAATCGCATGATGAGCGAGCTGCTGGAGCAGGCCCGTACCACTCCCTCGAGCGCGGCGCGGGCGCGGCTGTACCGCTCGTTCCAAGATCGCTTTATGGATGAAACCCCGGCGTTATTGCTCTACCATCCGGTCTATTCTTATGTCGTCAGTCGCGCGGTGAACGGCGTGCAGTTGGGCCCGCTGCTGCAGCCGGCGGATCGTTTCAACGCAATCGCCAACTGGTACATCGTCATCCGGCGGGTGGTGGGGGCTGCCGCCGGCGGCTAGTTTGCTGCGTAAAGGTGCCGGTATACGGCGTAGTGCTCCGCGATGCGGCGCACATAGTCCTGGGGTTGCTTCAGCCGGATGATTTCGACCAACAAGTCGTAATCGTCCCCAGCAAGTCGCTGCCAGATTGAAGTGTTGCCTGGCCCGGCGTTGTAGGCGACTAGCGCGGCGTACAGGTTGCCATCAAAAATGTCGCGCTGTTCATCCAGGTAAAAAGCCCCAAAGGCAACGTTTACGTACGGGCGATAAAGGTCGGCACTGTCATAAGCTGGCCAGCGCAACTGTCGGGCGATGTATTCGCCCGTGGGCGGGATGACCTGCATCAGCCCCTGCGCGTAAGCCGATGAAGTGACTTGCCCTTGAAACAGGCTCTCCTGACGGATGAGGGCATAAACCAGCAGCGGGTCGAGGTCATATCCCGCGGAGACCGGTTCTATAAGGTCGAGGTAGTACAGCCCGTAGCGAAGGTGGGTGATGAACTTTGGCGCATTGAATGGGTTGCTCAACCCCAGCGCATCCATGCAGTGGCGCCCCGCCCAGATGGAACCGTAGTAGTATCCCAAATCTCTGTAAGCCAGCGCGAGTTGATATGACGCTAGGGCATCGTCCTGGTAAGCATTGCGCAGACTGTCGAGTTCGTCGCGGGCATCCTCAAAGAGACCCAGACGCCAGAGCGTGCTGCCGCGCCTCCAGCGCGCATCCGCAGCCAACCCCTGTGACAGCCTTCCCAGATTGTGTTCGGGCACACCGAGGCGGGTAGCCAGCCAGGCCTCGGCTTCGCCTTGCGCCTCTGGGGCGCCGGCCGATTCGAAATCAACCACCGGCTTAGGGCTGAACGGCGCTGCCCCGGCTGCCAGTTCACGGGCACGCAGGCCGTAATAGCCGTGTGGGTCGGTCGTGCTGGCCGCTTCCCAGGCCTCGGCGGCGAGGTTCTCGTTCCCGTTTTGCGCGTGTGCTTTGCCCGTCCACAAAAGTGCGGCCGCGATTTCATCAATGTCAACGTGAGAGAAGCTGCCGGCCTGAACGAAGCGGGGAATGGAATCAGAGTATTCTCCCTGACGGTACAGACTGATGCCGGAGAGAAAAGCGGCTCTTGGCGCCAGATGGGATTGGGGATACTCATCGGCGACGCGGCCCCACAGAGTTGCCGCAAGCTGCAAGTCGGCGTCGCGCTCGGCCACGCGGCCGGCATCAAAGAGAGCCTCGGGGGCGGTGCTGTGGCCCGGGGCGCTTTTGACTGCGTTTAGCAGGGTGGCGATCGCGCCCGAGTAGTTTTCGTCCCATCCCCACTGCGTATAGGCCAGTTCAAGCGCGGCCTCTACCCGGAGCGGGTCACCGGGATGGGTCTGAATTATCTCCAGCAAATGTGTTTTTGCGGCAGGTATGTTTTCCTGCGCGCGATAAGACAACGCCATGTAATAGTGCACGCGCGCATCGTGTGTGGGATTAGCGTCCAGGTAGCGCCGAAACGCGAGCGCGGCTGGCGTGTATTGCTCGGCGTAATAATCTACTAGGCCGCGCTGGAATTCGGCCACTGGCGTGCCGTAACTAAGCAGCTCCACCAGCGAGAGGTAGGCGTAATAAGAATCGGGGTAAGTGTTTACGGCGTGCGCGTAGTATGACGAGGCGGCGGTGTAGTCGCCGGCGGCGGCGCGGGCCTGCGCCCGTTCATAATCCATGCGCGCGCGCGTGGCCGCGTATTGCGTACTGTGGTCAACCAGATCGAATAGGGAGATTGCGCCGTCAATGTCGCCGGCCGCCTGCAGGGATTCTGCTCTGTCGAGCAGCAGGAAATTGATGTTCCCTCCGCGGTCGGCGAGCAGCGCGGCTTGGTAATCCTCGGCCGCCGTACTGTACTCGGCCAGGCCCCGGTGTGCATCGCCGATTAGTTCGAGCACGTAAGAATCAATCACACCGGGACTGTCTTCGAGATACTCATTGAACCGGTTGATCGCGGCATTCTTGTTTCCGAGGGTCAGGTTAGCGGAGCCAAGCAGAAAACGGGCATCAGCAATGTTGTCCGCATCCGGGTGGGCAGCGATGAATTCTTCTAGGGTTTCGGCTGCAGCCCATATTGCGCCGCTACGGAGGTAGCTGGTGGCGAGACCCAGGTGTGCAGCAGCGTGGGCAGTCTCAACCTCCGCAGTTGATTGCAGCGCCGCCAGATAGCCATTGATGGCTGCCTGATAGTTTCCGTTGCGCAGCGCGCGCTCGCCGGCCTCTATGCGCGCCTGTGGGGGTTGCGTTGGTTGTGGTGTGGGCGCTACCGTAGCTGTGCTTTTTGCGGTGGCCGCGCTTTGCGTGCGGGTGGTTTCATCCGGTGCGGCCGTCAGGGCGATTTCGGTTTCCGGGGGTGGGGTGGCGGAGGTGGCCGCCGGAGGGCTCTGCGCGCAGGCGCTGGCGGCAAGAAATGCGCCCGAGATCAGCAAACGCGGGATGGTGGGCATCGGCGGGCAGTTTACCATGCTTCGTTGACATTAACATGCGCGTCTGATATGATTTCCGTGTTGCAACTGCAGCGCTCTCGGTGGCCGAGAGCGTTTTTCGCGAATCAGAGACCTTTCTCTTGACGAACAGTCTGCCGGTGGTTCTGCTGGTCGGTGGTGCGGGGTCCCGCATGGGCGCGGATTCTGGCGACCTGCCCAAGCACCTGTTGGAGGTGGGTGGTCGCGCCATGCTATGGCATGTGATGCGGTTGTACTCCCATTTCGGGCACACGCATTTTCTGTTTCCGCTCGGCCAGCGCGGGGAGGCCTTTCGGCGTTATTTCCTCGATTTTCAGGCGCTGACGCGGGACCTCAGTTTCCGCTTGGGCACGCCCGACGTTCGCACGCCTGCCAGCGCGGTTGAGCGTGAGTGGCAGGTGACGCTTTTCGATGCCGGCATTAGGACGCGAAAGGGCGCGCGCGTGCGCCTTGCCGCGGAGCGAATCGATGCGGCCACCTTTTGCGTCACTTATGGTGATGGCATTGGCGATGTTGATATCAATCGGTTGCTTGCATTCCACCGATCGCACGGCAGGCTGGCCACCCTGACCGGATTCCGGCCGCTCTCTCAATACGGCGTGCTCCAGATTGAGGATGACGGACGCGTGCTGCACCTGGATGAAAAACCTCGGCTCCAGCATTGGATTAACGCTGGTTTCTTCGTCTTTGAGCGCGGTGTTTTGGAATACCTTTCCGGGGACGAGAGCGTTGATCTTGAGACTGATGCGCTGCCGCGCTTGGCCGCTGCCGGAGAGCTGATGATGTACCGACATGAGGGCTTCTGGGCGTCGATGGATACGTTTAAGGATGCGCGCTACTTGAACGAAGTGTGGGACGAGAACGCGCCCTGGAAAGTGTGGGACGATTAGGGTAACAAGGGGTCATTGTGGCTGATTCTCATTTCTGGCAAGATCGCAGAGTGCTGGTCACCGGGTGCGGCGGTATTCTCGGCTCGTGGTTTACTCTGCGGCTGCTCGATCTGGGCGCGGATGTGGTCGGAATCGTGCGAGATTGGGTACCGCACAGCGAGCTGGTGCGGTCGGGCGGCAGCGAACGCGTCAATCTGGTGCGTGGGGATATCACCGACGCAGCTCTGGTGGAACGCGTCTTTTCCGATTATGAGATCAGAACCTGCATACATCTCGCTGCGCAGACGGCGGTGGGTATCGCCAACCGATCGCCGCTGCCAACTTTCGAGAGCAACATCCGCGGCACCTGGATGATGTTGGACGCCGCCCGACGCTGGCCCGGATTGGAGCAGATGGTGGTGGCTTCCAGCGACAAGGCCTATGGTGCGCACAGCGAGCTGCCCTACTCTGAATCGGCTGAGCTGTGCGGGAACCATCCCTACGATGTCTCTAAATCGTGCACGGACTTGATTGCGCGTGCGTACGCGCACACTTACGGCCTGCCAGTGGCCGTCACCCGTTGCGCCCATATGTACGGCGGCGGCGATTTGAACTGGAACCGTATCGTCCCCGGCACCATGCGCAGTGCGCTGCGTGGCGAACCGCCTGTAATCCGGTCCGATGGCACGCCCCGGCGCGATTACATCTACGTGCACGACGTCGTCACAGCATACACTACCCTCACTGAGGCGCTCGCCTCCGACCCGGGAGAACACACCGGCCGGGCATACAACTTCGGGAAAGATGCTCCTCTCACGGCGCTGGAGATGGTGCAGAATATTCTGGCCATTTCGAACAACCCGGAAATGGTGCCGATTGTCGAGAATGCGGCCGCCAACGAGATTCAAGATCAGTACCTCTCCAGTCGGATGGCCCACGAACGGCTCGGATGGCGCCCCGAACATTCGTTGCAGGATAGTCTGCGCGAGACGTTTGAGTGGTACCGTGCCTTTCTGGCGCATTCGTGAACAGGCCGTTTTCTGGGGAGCGTGTGCTGGTGACTGGCGCGGGCGGATTCATCGGTCGGCGCCTGTGCAGCCGATTGATTGAGCTTCAGGCCACTGTTGTGGCGGTGGATTGCCGAACTCCGACCCTCGAGGGGGCGTTGCCTGGCTTCGTCAGGATGGATCTCGCCTCGCCCGATGAAATACGCGCCCTCGACGGTGTTGACCCTACGCTGGTTTTCCATCTCGCAGTGGCCGGCGCCAGCGACCCCTTCCTGCCACCAGAGGATGCGCTGCGCGTCAATGTTTTCGGCACTATGAACCTTCTCCAAACTCTGGGCGGTCGCGTGCCGGTGGTGGTGGCGCGCACGGCTGCGGAACGCAACCCGAGTAGCCCATATGCGGCTAGCAAGGCCGCTGTCTGGGTTTTCTGCCAGATGTTCGCGCGCACGAGGGGATGGCCGCTGCTGGGCGCGATGGTTTTTCAGTGTTATGGGCTGGGTCAGTCAGCGCGCAATGTTCTTCCGGCCGCGCTAGCGGCCGCGTGCGCCGGGGAGGAATTCTCGCTCTCTCCGGGGGGGGGCAGCTGCGTGATTGGGTGTCCGTCGACGACGTGGTCTCGGGATTGCTGGCAGTGGCGCGAGCCGAGCTTGCGTCGGCAGATTCAATTGATATCGGTACCGGAGAAGGTATCCCGTTGCGCGAAGTGGTGCAAATGCTATTCGACCTTTCCGGGGGCGAGGGACGCCCGCTTTTCGGCGCGCTGCCATACCGGCACGGGGAAGATATGAACATGGTGGCTGATGCTGACCGCACCGAGAGACTGATCGGTTGGCGCGCGCGCACTGGGATGGAGGAAGGCCTGCGCGCGCTGGTCAGCGCTGCTGCATCGTGACTGAAAGAGAGCGTCTGCGCGCCGAGATTGCACGGAAGGTTACAGAATTCTTCCGGCTAGAACACGAACCGGATGAATTCGTGCCCGGGCAAACGCGCGTGCAATATGCCGGTCGCGTCTTTGATGAGCGCGACATGAACCGCATGGTGGCTGCGGTACTCGACTTCTGGTTGACGGCCGGGCCTTACGCGGAGCAATTCGAGCAGAAGCTGGGTGAATTCCTGGGTGTGCCCGAGATTGTGCCGGTCAATTCTGGCTCATCCGCCAATCTTGTCGCGGTTACGGCGCTTTGCTCCGAGCGGCGCGGCGAGTGCCGCCTCCGGCCGGGGGACGAAGTCATCGTGCCGGCCACGTCATTCCCCACCACCGTGGCGCCGCTCGTGCAAAACCGACTTATTCCGGTGTTAATTGATTGCACGCTTGGGGATTACAATCCAGATCCAGAACAGATTCGTACAGCTATATCTCCACAGACGCGCGCGCTGATGTTCGCGCACGCGCTCGGAAACCCGGCCGACATGGACGCTATCATGCCGATAGTGCGCGAGCACGATCTGATTATGATTGAGGACGTGTGCGACGCGCTCGGTTCTACCTTTGATGGTCAGGTACTGGGCACTTTCGGTGAAGTAGCTACGCTCAGTTTCTACCCCGCGCACCACATCACGCTCGGGGAGGGCGGAGCGGTGTTCACCCGCGACCCCCGCCTGGCGCGCATAGCCCGCAGCGTGCGCGACTGGGGCCGGGATTGCTGGTGTGGATACGAGAATCCCCCAGACG
>Ga0187827_10002896_pt1 | contig 22907 bp, 24 predicted proteins | sample ETNtaG_39_FD_167969 | JGI IMG/M metagenome (GOLD analysis project Ga0187827, IMG submission 167969) | Marine microbial and viral communities from oxygen minimum zone, Eastern Pacific Ocean - ETNP2014_SV_150_PacBio MetaG (Illumina Assembly) | ecosystem: Environmental > Aquatic > Marine > Hypoxic... | reverse complement strand
AACATACTCTTGGAGAAAAAAGCCCGCACCCTACCACAAAAGCACTAGCAGACATCGCTGCTGACAGTACAATAGTTGTTAAAAATCTTTTCATATAATCCTAATATCAAATTCTTCTATAAATGTCTCTATATTGTAACTACTATTAAGAGGTATATAATCTAATAGTTCATGGACAAGGAGATATAACACAATTATACAACCTAATACAGAAAATCAACTTCATCTGATCTAACCACTATCTCTACGGGCTTTTTCTTTTTAATGACAGGTTTAATCTTCTCAAAAACATCCTTTTTATCTTTTTGAGAAACTTCTTTCTCTTCCGACTCAAACTTCAAATCAGGATTCATCTCCAACCCTTTCTTGAAATTGATATTGCCGCAATTAATGCAGCGAAAGTATGCTCCCCATTTGCTTGAATTCAGGTCAAGCCATTCTCCGCATATGCACTTAAGGTCCACCAGTTTAGTTTTCTTATGCTTCTCGCACACAGGAATCTTCTGAGAATTCTTAATAATAGCAGTCTTGCCGCAAAACGGGCAATTATTCACTTTAGACTGCCCATATCTCTTTGGAATATACATCTTAATCAGAATAAGAGGGTGGTTTAAATTCTTTTTTATTTCTGAAGAAAAAGCCTCGGGTGGGAATCGAACCCACGACCTTGCGCTTACCAAGCGCACGCTCTACCGACTGAGCCACCAAGGCATATATAACCAAGAATTTCGCTTCTATTATATAAACTTATTTCAAAACATTATCCATCCAGTCCTTATACTCCTTATTCAGGTTATCAACATTCCAACTTAATATGCAAGGCGTATCATAAGAATGCACCTCTTCTACCATGCATTTAACTTTCTCATAATTATCATCCTTAGTCTTAGCAACCACAACAAACTCATTATCCTCTTCAATCTTCCCCTTCCACCAATACATGCTGTTAATAGGAAAGAAATTAGTACATGCCACCAGCTTATTCTCCAACAGAACCCTGCTTACCTTCACAGCCTCTTCCTTATCCTTGCAGGTAATATAGACGATTATCATGTTATGTATAGAATATAATTCACTTCTCTTCCTTCTCAGCAGTAATCGCTTTCACAGGGCACACCTGCACGCAAATCAAGCAACCTTTGCAATAATCAAGGTCAGTCTCGCTCCTTTTCCCTTTAATGGTAGGGATAGACATGTCAGGGCAGTACATCCCGCAAAGCCCGCATTGTGTACACTTCTTCACATCCCATACGGGCTTAAACGATCTCCATCCGCTGGTCTTATTCTTCACAGTAGAGCCAGGCTCAGTAACAACAGCACCAATAGTTATTTTCATTTGTAAATATTCCTCATTTCTTCGCGTTATGATATACTTCTCTAACAACCTTCTTATTCAGGTCAGCAATCTTCTTACCCTTTCTCTCAATAAAAATCTCATCAATCGCTTTCTCCAGTGAAGGCAATGAAACCAATTCAGTCACTGCTGAGAACGCTCCCAGCATTGCAGTATTAACAATCGGCTTCTTAAAAATCTCCAAAGCAACCGCAGTGGCATCAACAGTCTTAACCTCAAAATCTCCCTTAATCCCAAAAGATGAAGGCTTCTTGTTTGAATTAATAACAACCAACCCCTTCTTCTTAAGACCCTTTGTAACATCAACCTTCTTAACCAGTGAAGGCTCAAGCACAACCACAATATCAGGCGTATAAACATGTGACCTAAGATTAATCTTCTCATCAGAAAGTCTAACAAAAGCCTTCACAGGAGCACCACACCTTTCAACTCCAAACATAGGAAAAGTCTGGCTCTGTTTATCATCATAAAATGCAGCAATAGCCAGCAACTGTCCAGTTGTAACCGCTCCTTGTCCACCTCTTCCATGAATAACTATCTCAATCATACTCTTATACCAGAATCTTTTTGTATATTAATGTTTCTATACACATAAACCTTTATATACCCCTAAACCACTCTCATCCTTATGACAGACTTCAAACAACTCTATCAAAAGAACCTTGAGCTAACAAAGCAGAACATCAAGGAATCAGTAAGCAAGGACATCTTCATAGTTCAGGCTATCAACAGCATTGATGAACTCAACAGGCTCATAAACACGCTTTCAAAAAGAATCAGAGAATGGTACTCATACTGTCTTCCAGAGCTTGATAAATCAATAGAAGACAACCAGCGCTTAGCAAAACTCATTCTCACAAAGACCAGGAAAGAGCAATTAAAGGAAATAGGCCTAAAAGAAGAAGGCTCCATGGGCAAAGAATTCAGCAAAACTGAACTATCTCTATTAACAGAGCTTGCCAAAGAGCTAACCAATCTATATGAACTAAAAAACAAAGGCGAAGCCTACCTTGAAATATTAGTAAAAGAGCTCTGCCCTAACATGCACACCTTAACAGGAGCATTAATTGGCGCAAGACTAGTAGAATTAGCAGGCTCATTAAAGAAATTGGCAACAATGTCAGCATCCCAAGTCCAATTATTGGGCGCAGAAAAAGCCCTCTTCCGCCACTTAGTAAAAGGCAGCAGATGCCCTAAATACGGAATTCTGCACGAACATCCCTTAATCCAGAAAGCAAAAAAGTCAGACCATGGCAAAGTAGCAAGACGCCTGGCAGACAAAATCTCAATCGCTGTAAGGGTTGACTTCTTTAAAGGGAAATTTATTGGAGACAAGCTGAAGAAAGAGTTAGAAGAGAAGTTAAACAAAAACTAAATCACAACCTTTATATTTAACCTTAACCAAATTCTAAATTATGAAATTCAAAATCACAGGCACAGTCATGCAAACTGTAGGCTTTGAGCTAGACAAAGATGAATCCATCTACTCAGAATCAGGAGGTATGGCCTGGATGTCTGATAATATAAGAATGGAATCAGGCACAAGAGGCGGCCTCATAGAAGGCATAAAAAGAAAGTTCTCCGGTGAATCAATCTTTCTAAACACTTTTACATGCAAAGAAGGCAAAGGCATCATCACATTCGCATCAGAATTCCCTGGCAAGGTCATCCCCATCAAATTTGAGGACACCAAGGAAATCATCTGCCAGAAAGACGCATTCATGTGCGCCCAGGAAGGAATATATCTAAAAATGCACTTCAGGAAAAGATTAGGAGCAGGCTTCTTTGGCGGTGAAGGCTTCATCCTACAAAAACTCTCAGGCAAAGGTTATGCATTCGTAGAACTTGCAGGAGAAATAATTGAGATGACCCTCAAAAAAGACCAGGTATTAAAGGTAGACACTGGTCATATAGCCATGTTCGAGCCCAGTGTAGATTTTGACATAGAGCTCGTAGAAGGCGTCAAAAACATCTTCTTTGGAGGAGAGGGCTTATTTTTGTCTACCTTAACAGGGCCAGGCAAAGTCTGGCTCCAAAGCATGCCCTTAGCAAACCTTGCAGGCAAGATAGGAAAATATCTTATCACTGGTAGATCATCAGGAAGATCAAGAAGTGGCATAAGCGGTGCCATACAAAACATGGGGTTAGGTGTATAAAATGCCTAATCTTTTACTATTTATAACCTTAACAATCATAACCTTTATGTTCTTATTATTCCTCTTTCCCAAAATACTCTATTATGTAGTATTAGTCTATCATTTATTCAAGCAAAAAAATAAAAAGAAGAATAAAAACAAATTATATTCTTTAAAGAGCCTTAAAGAAATAAACTCTGAAAAAATCAAGATATAATAATCTTAATTATTCCTTTTTAGGCTCTTCTTCGCCAAAGTCTTCTGTATCTTCTGCTTCTGGTTCAGCTTGCGTTTCTTTCCCTTCTACTGGTTGCTCTTCTTCCTGAGGTGCTGCTTCAGTATCTTCAGCAGGTTTTTCTTCTCCAGCATCCTGAGCTTCTTCTCCCTCAGCTTGCGGCTGTCCTTCTCCTACAACTTCAGCAAAACCAACCTTTCTGAAGACTTTTGTAACTCTTACCTTTACATTGTCTCCTTCTTTGGTGTTTGGAATAAACAACACAAAACCATTTTTCTTTGCGATGCCATCTCCTTTTGCACCAACAGCTTCTATTGTTACGTCCAATTCTTCACCTTCTCTAACAGGTGAACTTCCTGATCTTTCAAATCCTTCCATACTTCTTCTCACCTTCCATATATTTAATAATTTATATAGTAAGATATTCAGAAGTAGTATTTAAATTTGATGTTTTTTTTAATCAAAATAGAAAACCTTAAATAATAGCAAGCCAAGATTTTTAAGAAGAAAAGAGTGGGCCATATGACGAGAATAAACAAAATAGTGATGCATGGGTTTAAAAGTTTCGCAAAGCGGACTGAGATACCCTTTGGAAACGATTTTAACTGTGTTCTTGGTCCTAATGGCTCCGGCAAATCCAATGTCATGGATGCTCTTTGCTTCGTTCTTGGTAAATCTTCAACAAAATCTTTAAGGGCAGAAAAATCCGCTAACCTGATTTACAATGGTGGAAAAAGCAAGAAACCATCAAAGTCCGGTGAAGTTTCAATTTATTTTGATAATAAAGAGAAAGTCTTTCCTACTAAAGATGCAGAAATAAAAATCACAAGAGTTGTCCGCTCAAAAGGCAACTCAGTCTATAAAATCAATGACCAGACCAGGACAAGGCAACAGATACTTGACCTTCTCTCCATTGCAAAGATTGATCCAGAAGGCTATAACATAATTCTTCAGGGAGATATTGTAAGATTCACAGAAATGCCAGCCATGGAAAGAAGAAAACTCATTGAGGAAATATCAGGCATATCAGTATATGAAGATAAAAAGCAGAAAGCCTTAAACGAGCTTAACAATGTTGAAGGCAAGTTAAAAGAAGCAGAAATAGTGCTTTCTGAACGTGGCAACTACCTTAAAGAGCTTGAAAAGGACAGAAATCATGCTTTAAAATATAAGGACATGTGCGACAAGATAGATCAAAATCAAGCTTCCTACCTTAAGCTCAACATTGACAGAATAGAATCTGATAAGAAATCAAACCAAGAAAAATCAGACAAAATCAAAACTGAAATAGACAAGCTAAACAAGAACATAGAAGACATTAAGAAAGGCATCAGAGAAAAGAAAGACGAAATCAAGAAAATTTCTGATGAAATTGAACAAAAGGGCAGGAAAGACCAGGTTCTTCTAAACAAAGAGGTTGAAAATCTAAAGATAGATCTCACTAAGAAGAGCGCAAGGATTGAAACAGTTAAGAATGAAATAGAGAAAGTTAAGAAAAGAAAGCTTGACCTAAAATCAGATATAGAAGAAATAAACAACAAAATTGGTGAGTTTGAAAATAAAAAGAAAGACATGGAGAACCTCATCGCTAAAAAGCTCCGGGAAAAATCAGAATTTGAATCCAAAATAATCCAGTTTCGTGAAAAGAACAAGCTTGACTCTGTTGGTGACATAGAAAAGGACATTGATGAGCTTGACAAGGCAGCTGAAGACAAGCAGAAAGAGATTCAGGCACTAAGGGAAGAGCAGCACAACCTATTAAGAGAAAAAGATAGAGTTGAACATTTAGTCAATGTTACAGAAGAAAAAATTACCAAAGTCTTTGAAGTAGAAAAGGAAAACAAGCAGCAGATTAATGTTCTAAAGCTAAAAAGGGACGAATTCAAAAGAAGCACTCTTGATCTAAACAAGCGCCTTGAAGAAGACTCAGTATTATCCGCCAAGTTGGCAAACATGAGAAAAGAAATAGTAATTCACCATGAAACACTTTCCAAGCTAAATGCGCGAAACATAGGCATCCAGGAAAGATTCACTGGAGACATTGCCATTAAAAAGATTTTAGAGCAGAAAAACAAGATCTCAGGCATATACGGCACAGTAAGCGAGCTCGGCAATGTAAGCTCAAAGTATTCTTTAGCCTTAGAAATCGCTGCTGGAAAAAGAATGAACAGCATAGTTGTAGGCAATGATAAAGTTGCAGCAACCTGTATAAGATACCTTAAAGAAAACAAGTTCGGCACTGCAACCTTCCTTCCATTAAACAAGCTAAAAGATATCGACACACGAAGTGATGTAAAAGCATTAGCCAAAGCAAGAGGCGCTTATGGTCTTGCCACTGACCTTGTATCATATGACACCCAATTCAAGAAAGTATTCAACTATGTTTTCTCTAACACTATAGTGGTTGACAATCTAAACGTTGCCAGAAGAATAGGTATTGGAAGCGCAAGAATGGTCACCCTTGATGGCGATATAACCGACACCAGTGGTGCTATGCACGGCGGCTACAGGTCAAAGAAACGGCAGGGCATGGGTTTTACAGAAAAAGAAGTAAACTCTGATATCCAAGTCCATGAAGGCAAGATAAGCGAGCTCACAGGTCTAATCAAAAGCCTTGAATCAAGAAGAACAGAAAATGAAGACATGATAACCAAGCTAAGAACAGACAAGGCTAACCTTGAAGGAGAGATAATCACCATGGAAAAAAGTCTTCACCTTGAATCTGATGACCTTGACATATCTCAACGCAAGAAAACTGACCTTGCAGAAGAACTGTCCAAAGTTGATAAAAACATCAGAGAAATTGAAGGAAAAATCTCCACTGTCAACAGAACCTTTACTACCATAAAAATAGACAAGCAAAAGCTAAAAGGAAAGATAGGCACATTAAGAGATCCCAGGTTAATCGCTGAGCTAAGGGCATTTGAAGAGAAAAGAACAGAACTTAAAGAACAGCTCATAAAATATGAAAGTGAAATTAAGAATATTAAAGATCAAATTACCAGTATCCATAAACCAGAGCTTGATAAAATCAGCCAAATCCTTAAACAGCTTGACAAAGAAGAGGATGGCTTTATTGGAGAACAAGAAGGCCTTGCAGACTTCATTGAATCTGAGGAGAAAGTTCTCCAGGATAAGGAAGAGAAAGCAAAAGAGTTTTATAACAAATTCAAGAATTTGTTTGACAAAAGGAACAAAATCAATGATGAAGTGCAAATCTCTGAAAAGCTTGTATCTGACCAGCAGGAGAAAAGTCGGGAAGTTGAAATTAAATGTAACATGTTCTCATTAAAAGAAGCTGAGCTGAACGCAAAGTTATCCACCTTAAACCAGGAATTTGAACAGTATCATGGCGTAAAGCTTGATTTAAGTAAGTCAGAGAAAGAATTAAAGGAAGAGATAAGAAGATTTGAGAAAATGAAAGAAAACATAGGCTCTGTCAACATGCGAGCCCTTGAGATATATGAAGAAGTTGAGAAAGAATTTAATAGGTTATCAAGCAAGAAAGAAACTTTAGACAGTGAAAGGGAAGACGTACTCAATATGATGAAAGAAGTTGAAGAACGGAAAAAGGAACTGTTCATGAAAACCCTTGATGTAGTCTCTAAGAACTTTAAGCAAATATTTGATACAATCACATCTAAGGGTGCAGAAGCCAACCTTGAACTTGAAACACCAGAAGATCCTTTTGATGGGGGCTTAATGATAAAGGTTAAGCTTACAGGCACCAAATTCCTTGACATAAGAAGCCTGTCTGGCGGTGAAAAGACGTTAACTGCATTAGCATTCATATTCGCTATTCAGGAACATGAGCCAGCATCATTCTATGTATTGGACGAAGTAGATGCAGCATTAGACAAACATAACTCAGAGAAATTCGCAAAACTTATAGCAAAATATGCAGACAGAGCCCAATACATAATCATATCCCATAATGATGGTGTTATATCACAGGCAAACAACCTATATGGGGTTAGTATGAATGAACATGGTATATCAAAAGTTGTTTCTTTGAAGATATAATAACGCCAGCGCCAGGATTTGAACCTGAATGAGCCGAAGCTCTCTCGCTTTCTAAGCAAAATACGTTCGAGGCGAGCGCGTTAAGCCGGATTCCGCCACACTGGCATATTACTAAGAATATTTCTATTGCCATTTATTTAACTTTCTCAAATCAATAAAAGAAAATAAATGCGTCGGCCGGGACTTTCGCCAGCTTTTCTGTTTTTTCCGAAGGAAAACTTAGGTTTGTGCCTGAAGGGAAACAAACCGCATTTTCCCAAGTTTTTTGCCTTGGCAAAAAAGCTGTTTCGAACCCGGATAAGCGGCTCTCTTCTAATTTCTTAGTGGAAGGCCGCTGTCATAGCCGTTAGACCACCGACGCATACTATTTAATAATTACTATTTGTTCACTTAAAGTAATATCGAAACATATAAATACTATTCCATTCTAGTATAATCTAAGGGGTATTTAAAAACTTGTCTAAAAACTTATTAAAAAAACAATTAATCTTGAGGTGAAACTATGAATAAAAAAATAACAAATCTAGTTTTTGTGAATATAATTCTAAGCATTGGCATATTAGGATATTTAATGTTTGGTCAGCAAGGCACTACATCTACCCAAGGAGATTTCATGAACTCTCTCAAAACCAATCTCCAGGCTCATGAAGAATTCCAAGGCTCTGGCTGGGAATATCCAAGAGTAACCATGCTAACCTCTGGCATATTAACCACTGCCAAACAAAACAACCTAGAATTTTATAATACTGCAAAAGACGGTGATTATCTATTAGAATTTACCGGTGCAAGCGTAATCTACAACTATAACGATGATGAAATAATTAACATAAGAGCATTTGAAACAGTACCTCAGGACCTGCTTCTAAAACTAATAGCGCATGAAGGATTAGAAAACTATGCAAACCAACAACCTAATATTATCGAGATAACCTCACAGAACCTTGAAAATCTAAAACAACAAATAAACGGTATAGACGAAACTCAAATAGGTAATTATATCGTTAGTTATCAGGACTTAGTTCTCCTCTATGATTATATGCAGGATACTGTCTTAGATTCCATAAGATTTGAAGCTGTTCCGCAGGATTTGCTCCTAAAGCTAACAGCACATGATGAAATGCAGGCATATAAGGAAGTAGATCCTTTTAACATGGTCATTGTTAAGCAGGACAATCTTCAGGCTTTACAGCAGCAAATTGGTGGCTTGGATGAGACTCATATAGGTGCTTTCATCATTAGCTATCCAGACAACAGGGTTGTGATGTATGACTATGTTAATGACGCTATCTTAGTAAACAACGTCCTTCAACCGGTGCCATCAGAAGTTCAGGAAGAAGCCCCAACTCAACCAAATGAGTAAGTTCCATCATAAAGTATTAAAGCTTACTTCCGAGATTCCCAAGGGCAGCATAACTACCTATAAGATTCTCGCGGAGAAGCTTGGCACTAAAGCTTACAGGGCAGTTGGAACAGTCTTAAAAAACAACAAGCAACCAATCATAATCCCCTGCCATAGAGTAGTAAAAAGCAATGGGGAGCTAGGAGAATTCTCAAGCAAAATTTACAAAAAGGAAGACTTGTTAAAAGAAGAAGGTATAGAAGTAAAAAATAATAAGATAGTTAATTTTAAAAAAAAGATTTATAGCTTTAAATAGAATTAAAAGCTTTTTACTTCTTCTTTCTCTTCTTAATCTTCTTAATGTCCTTCTCAAGATTAAGCTTATCAAGCAATTCTTTATATCTATTCCTAATAGTAACTTCTGTCACTCCAGCAACATCAGCAACCTCTCTCTGCGTTCTCTTCTCTCCATGAATCAATGCAGAAACATACAAAGATGCAGCAGCAATACCTGTTGGTCCTCTGCCAGAAGTAAGTTCAGCTCTCTGGGCCTTATCAAGTATTTCAATAGCCTTTGTCTGAGTATCTGCACTTAATTTAAGCGAAGATGCAAACCTTGCAATATAATCAGCAGGATTGCTTGGTAGTATTGTAATACCTAATTCTCTTGTAACGAACCTATAAGTTCTTCCAATCTCTTTCTTTTCAATTCCTGATGCCTCAGAAAGCTCATCAAGTGTTCTAGGCACTTCATGCCTTCTGCATGCAGCATACAATGCTCCAGCTACAACACTTTCCATAGATCTTCCTCTTACAAGTCCTTTCTGTACAGCAAGCGTATAAATCCTAGCGCTCTCCTCTTCAACAGACTTAGGCAATTTAAGATAAGAAGCAACTCTCTTCATTTCAGCCAATGCAAGCTTAAGATTTCTTTCAATAGCAGTGCTAATCCTATACTGCCATTTCCTTAATCTAAAGAATTTATTTCTATCTTTGCCTCCAAGGCCATATAATTCAGATTTTCTACCAATATCAGTACCCATACCCTGATCAAACTGTGTATAGGTCATAGGGGCTCCTGTTCTCCTTCTTTTCTCCCCATCTTCAGAATCAAACTCTCTCCATTCTTGGGTGAAATCTACCATCTTGTCTTCTATAACAAGTCCACAATCTTTACAGATTATTTCACCTTTATCTTTATTAAAGAAAAGGTTAATACTTCCACATTCAGGACATTTTTTAACATAACTCATTTTAAGTCACCCACTAAATTATCATAATATATACTATAATTAGCGTCTATTATTAACAAAAATCTACCCCCAAAAAATATTCTTAATTTTTGTTATAATCTAATAAATACGATAAGTTTATATAGAAAAGAAGGTCACACTATATAAATCTTTCTATAATTTTTAGGTTTTTCACCAAATTTTCGCAAAAAACTTAAAGCCAAACATTTTATTTTACTCATGAAGTTTCAATGTAGGCATTGCAGCTTGTGCTGTTCAGACTCTACAATGCCTATAAACCTTACATTAGGGGACATATACAGAATAACTTCTTTCCTAAAAACAGAATTCAGCAAGCTTTTTTGGAACCATATTACAATATTTCCTTTCCCCAACCCAGAATATCCTCTTCTCTACGATTTTGAGCTTGGATTAAGGCTTCCCTGCAGGTTCAGGAAAAACCAAAGATGTTCCATATACAAAGCAAGACCATTAAACTGTAGATTATTTCCTTATTGGCTCCTTTCAAACCCTAACAAAGACGGCTACAAAGAATATATAGGGCCCACAAGAAAATGTATAAAGGATTATAAGGAAGACTCAATAAATAAAAAGAACTATCTTGAGTACAAACACAAAGTAGGCAACATAATTCTCCAAGAATCATCCTTAACAGAACATCTTTTCTCAAAAAACAACCTTAAAAAGTCCATAAGTCTACCAGGGGATCTTCCTTTCCCTCCTTCCATCCCTAAACAAAAAGAAATTTGGAAGATTATGCTCTGCAGTAAGAAAATAAACAAAGTAGACTATAAAGAACTACCTCATATAATAGCACATGCACTTAAAGATAACACCTTTCATACCGTCGAAGAATTAGAAATAATAGATCAAATCATTACTTGAAATATTTTTTTCATTCTTTTATTCTAGAAAATCTCCAGCATCCTACTTTAAACCTGTAAATCTTTCTTTTATGATAAGACAAACTGGATTTAATGGGAAAATCAAACTCCCACAAGTGAGTCACTTCAAATCCTCTCTCCTCTGCAAACTTTTCTACAAATTGAGCGCAATTCAGCTTATGAAATGAATAAACAACATCACTAATCTTAAACGCTGCCTCAAGAAATGCAGCATCAGCTCCTTTATCCTTAACTCCAAAAGGAGGATTCTGCATAACAACATCACACTTCCCTTCAAAATCCTTATTCATATCCAAATTCTTAACATCTTTCTCTATGAGAACTCTATTTTCCTTCTTTAACTGCTCACTTTTAACAGAAATAAGATTCTTCTTTGCTATTTCAAGTGCATCTTTATCATTATCCACAAAAAAAACCTTCTTAGCACCCAACAAAAGCGCTCCAATACCTAAAATGCCTGTCCCACAACCAAGGTCTACTATAACCTTATCTTCTATATCTCCTATCAGGAAAGCATTCCAAAGTATTTCAGCCCCTATCTCAGCATCCATAGGATACTGCTCAATCCCTACTTTTGGGCTTTCAAACACCTTCAGCCTTGATAAATTTATAGCTAAACCCGATTTTGATGCCTTTTTTGCCATTCTAACTCTCACTTTTGGGGCATTTTAGCCCTAATTTTGCATATTTATACTATTTATCTTCTATTATTTATTAATTATCTATTAATATATTATATTTGCTTCATTAATAAACTTATTTATCCTATCTAAATCATACCATTTTTCCTTAAAATTATTCTTCAAATTTGCTTAAATATTTTAATCATGTTTCTCTAAAATATTTTTTATTTTTTCTTATTTTTCTTCAACATCTTCCTACTAAATATCCTATTTAATATATCATTCTGCCTTCATTTTTGTCTCTTTTTTAGTCCCAATAAACTGTCTCGAGACAATCCTTGGACAATTTCTGCATTGTCTCACGTTGTCCCATTTTGTCTCAAAGAAAAATATCTTCGACGGGGTTAATCTTCTATTGTCTCATTATTGTCTCACATTGTCTCAAATATGTCTTGAGACAATCCTTTATCTCTACAAATTGTCTCATTTTCTACTTATATTTTCACCTGTTCTTCTTTATCGTCGTAGCAACACTCGTCCTCTCCTCATCAATTCTCTCATATCTTCTTAGTCCCATATTGTCTCACATTGTCCCAAAAGTTGTCCCATTGTCTCAGCGGGGTGATATTTATAGAAAAACTTATATATATAATCCCCTAGAAAGACTATATGGTCTGGCCATTCACTAAAAATCACACAAATAGAAAACTAAGAAATCTTCACATTCAACTAATCAGTTCTTTCAGCAAGATAAAACAAGACATGGCTCACACAAATCAATGGATACACTTTCTCTATAAACAAAATCTAAATATGGAAGACTCCTTAAACAACTTATCTCAAAAATTCGACGACGCTGCCCAAAACTCAGACACGGGTAAAATCATGCAGCTATATTCTTCCTTCAACGAAATCCAATCTAAGGTTTCATCGTTAAAATCACAAGTAGAAAACATCCCTCATTCCAACAATTCAATCATCTCAAAAATTGATGCTCTAATGGTCAGAATGGACAGCATATCCTCTAGGGTAGACTACATAGAAACCAAAAAGCCAGTACCTCAAAAAAGCACTTCAAAAAACAATCTTCAAAAAGTGATACTTAAAGATCTAGACAAAAAATCCAAGGATTACATAAGCAATTTCATCTTCTCCTTAATAAAAAAATATGAGAAAATATCAGCTTCCCAGCTGAAAAGAATCGTCGTCGACGAGCAAGCCCTCTGCTCCAGAAGCACCTTCTATAGGATACTACTAGAATTAGAAGACTCAGACTCATTGGATTTAATCAACACTAAAAAAGAGAAACAATATGTCTTCAAACTAAGTAAAGAAACCTAGATTTCTACACAAAAAAATTCCACTTCTCTATGAGGAGTGGTGTGCAATGTGATATATATTCGGTTGGAATTTTGAGCATCAAAAACCACTCAAATATTAGGCGCTACCAAATATGCTACCCATCTTTGATGGGTAGTTTTTGACAAATACAAAAGTATTTATACCTCTTCTGCCACATAACTCTATACCATTTAAAGGCAATATTCAATGTTTTTCAACAAAAAAAGTGAGGAACTAGTAAAAAAGCAGATAAGCTCTGGTTTAAAAGACATAAAAGAAGAGCTCGACGAGCATTTAATATCTGTCAACCAAAACACCAACGAAATACAGACCAATTATGAGTATCTCTGCGAGCTTGATTCAAAGATAAGCAAGCTAAAAGAACGGCTTGACGAAATAAACGCTTTTCTTGGTATGTCTCATCCAAAATCTGACTATAAAATATCTCCTTTAACAAAAAACGAGAAAGAAGTTTTCCTTGTTCTTTATACAAAAGGCGAGGAAAAGGACTATCTTACCTATAAAGAAATTGGAAGATCTCTTGCTTTAAGCAAGGAATTAGTTATGGGTTACATAACAAACCTAATTGAAAAAGGCATACCTCTTATCAAAAGATATGCCGAGAATCAAATCTATATCAAATTGGATCCAAAATTCAAAAATATCCAGGCAAAAGAAAATATTGTCAATATTGATGAAGCAATTTCTATGAAACTATCCAAATAAAAAGTTTTAATCAAAAACAAAAAGATTTAATCGGCTATACCTCTTCAAAAGTTTCAATCAAAACTTAAAAGTTTCAGCTCAAAAATTGAGGGCAAATGTTCAAGAATATATTGATATCTGAACTAAAACCTTTAATCAAAAACTGAAGTTTTCGCCTCTAAGCTCTTGCCTTTTACTTTTAATCAAAACCTAAAAGTTTTACCTACAAATTAATATTGCAATTCCTTAAAAAATCTTTAACACATTTCAATACTTTTTTCCAAATTATTAAGTCTATTTATTTTTAATTTTATTGATATTTCGTATGCATAAAAACATTTAATCAAAGCTTAAATGTTTTAGTCATTATAATATTCAAATAAAAACCTCAAAAAATCATACATTTTTATCCAAAACCCCTAGTTTAATGCACAAATCTATCAAAAGTCAACGATTTTTATGATTCATATCTAAACAGCTACAAATTCTCTAGTGTAATCCTTGCTTTTGCCATATTTTCATCCAAAATGTGGGGTTATCAAGGTCAAATCCAAACATTTAAATAAAAGTTCCGTTAATATTTATTTAGAGAACTTTTTACCCCCTTAAACGCACCTATTTTTATCTAAACGGAACTTTTCACTAAAAATGATCAATAAATACCCCTCACAATACATTCTTAACTCTAGGCTTATAGATATTCTTAGCAAGGTAACTAATAGCAAACCAGACCAGCATATTCTTAAAAAAAGGAAGACCTTAATTAGAGAAATCGTGCAGTTACCTGAAGAAGAGACTTTGAAGTATGTGTCCAAAGAAGAGTTAGAGTATCTCAAAGCCCCTAAAAGGGAGGAAAAGTTACCTGTTTTTTTATCTGAAGAAGAAATATCTAAAATGCTCGAAGTTGTCAGAGCTAAGAATGATACAAGGAGTGAAACCCTTATACTATTTCTTTATAATACTGGCTGCAGACCTGGTGAAGCATCTCGTGCCCAGATTAAGGATATAGACTTCAGTAACAAATTTGTATTAGTTAAGAAAACTAAAGGCAAGAAGGAAAGGACAGCTCATATATTTGATGAAAGCTTCCTCCAATACCTTAAATTCTATACAAGCAATAAAAAGGCTGAGGATTGTGTATTCTTAAGTAACTGGAATAAACCTTATACTGTTAGAGGAATTACTAAGAAACTGAAGTCCATTGCCAAAAGAGCTGGTTTAAATCCAGACAAAATCTCTGCCCATAAATTCAGGCATACTCATGCTGTTCATGCCATTAAGAGTGGGGTTAACATTGTTAGTGTTAGAGATCAACTTGGGCATTCTAGTATTGCTATTACTGATAAATATACTAAAATTGTTGATACCATAAGAAGAAAAGATTATGAAGAGCATAGTCCTTTTTCACTTAAAGCTTCTAACAGTCATAATAATCAGATATCAAGATTCTGCACTACTTGTGGTAAACAATTGCCTCCTAATGCTAGTTTCTGTTCTAAGTGTGGTAGTCAACAGTCTACTAAGTAATGATAAAAGATTTAAGGTGATAATTATGATTAATATTCAAAATATAATCTGTGGATATGAAAGAGAAATAGTTAGATGGATTAAGATTCATTATAAAGAATTAGGTTATGAAGAAATCATTAAAGCAGATGAAAGAGAATTTCCTGATTTTGTTATGCTAAGAAATGGTAAAAAAATTAGAGTAGAAGTTGAAATATATTCCAACTATTTTCTAAAACATAAACATGATATCCAAAAAGTAGATGAGATCTTATGCATAGTTGATGATGCTAAATTGTCCATAAAAACAATTGAGATTAAACAATTAAGATTATGGTATCATCTAAGAGGCGATGATTTGATTGATTTCTTCAAGCAATCTCCTGATAACTTGTTAATCAACCATCGAACTGGTGAAACAATTCATCATTTCCAGGATGACTGGTTAAATTTAACAAAAGAAAGAGAAATAAAAATTAGGAAAAATCTAAATGAAGAAGCTAAATTAAAAGCTCATTATTAAAGGAGAAGGTAGGGGATATTTTTGGGTAAGAACTGATTCTTTTGGTAATTTGGTTTGTTGCACATTTATATGTTACTTATTAGTAACAATAAACCCAAAGGTTTATATGCCCTCTCATAATCCTCTAAATAATGAGGTATTATAATGGGTAAAGGAAAAATACTATTAATATCAGCAGCTCTTTTTGCTATGTTTGGTGGAGTAGCGCTAGCTGATTCTGGAAAAAATGAAGAAGATATTGCTATAATTAGAGAAATTAATCAACCATTTACTCTTGTTGAAAAAGGTTCTTCAGAGGATATTGCCTCATTACAGGAAGTTCTTGATGCTCCCCAAAAAGCAGCTCCTGAAGGAACTGTTGAAATTGAGATAAGAGAGAATCTATTCCCACAAATTACATACCATTTGAAGTTTTCATATGATGAGGAAGCTGGAACCCTTGGTGTAGCTTCGTATGGTCATGGAGGTTCTACTCTTCTAAATAATAAAGGATATTTTCTAACTGCATATCATGTATTTGAAGAATTTCTAAAAGAAAAAGAAAATGGTAATAAAAATCACTTCATGTTAATTTATAACACAGCTTTTGGTTTTGCTCTTCCAGCAAGAACACTTATTTATTCTAAAGAGAAGGATATTTTATTAGGGAAAGTTGATTTGAATGAAAGTTATCCAATAGAAACCATAAAAATATCATCTGGAGAACCAGTGTTGAATAGTGTTTTTGCACTGAATTATGATGATCAATATTATGTTGGAGGTCCTCTTCTAAAACAATTATTAAATGATGAAGATAGAGTTGTATGGGGTAATGATGATGGATTTGTATATAAGAATTTAGGAGCACCAACAATGGATGATATTGGTGAGGGTTTGCAATTAGGAGGATTCTTAGGCAATATAGCAAATCCTGTATCCCAAGACGGAAATAGACTTTGCGAGCCTTGGGAGTCAATTGCTGTTTCCGAAGTAATACCTGGAGATTCAGGATCAAGCGTTACAGACCCTATTGATAAAACTTTACTAGGAGTTGTAACTCAACGTAATGAAACAGTTGACGGAAAGAAAGTTTGTATTTACACTGGCTCAAATTCTGTAAGAGAAATGATGCAGTATTACATGGATCAACATTAAGATGCTGGTGAGAATTCTTGGCTTATATGGTCGCACAATGTACCTTGTGCGACGTTTTCATCAGCACAAGGCTCGTTAGGCGGTTCGGACTCGTTCCTTGCATCACAATGTTCTCCCTCTATGAATTATTATCTTCTTTATACAGGTTAATTATCCTCTCCTTAATACTCCTAATTAGTAGTTAAAATGGCAAGATTTAAATATAATAACAAGATAATTCAACTAAAATGACCAAAATTAAAAGACTAGATGATATGATGCTAGAACCATGTGTAGAATTCTTTAATATTAGAGAAATTCCTGCAGCAATAACCTTAGAACATGCAGATAATATTCGCTTCTGGTTTTATCTAAGAAATGCTACCATCTTCTATGGAGATGGACATCACGATAGTGCAGATAATATTCGATATAGACGAAAATTAAAAACAGAACATTTATCAGATATTGGTTATAGCACATAGTTCTGTGCAGCTGTCCATTATGGTATAGCTAATAAACTTTATTGGCACAATCCACATGAATCTAATGATGAAGTGCATGATTTTAACCACGACTCAAATGGAAGAAGTCTATTGGGAACTCGCAAGGTAAAAACATATCTTGACAGTTATCCAACAGTAAGATGGAAAGAACCAAAAGATCCCAACTATCACTTTAACGAACTTGGAAATTGGTTATATGGATTTGAGGCTATTATTCCATTTGAAGATATGCAGATTGGTAAACCATTTATTGTTGATCTTGATGTTGACGGCTTCTGCTGTCATAAGAATATATTTGGAATCCCTGAAGGATATGATGGTGTGACAGGTTGGGAAAAAAGATTAGAGAATACAATAAGGATCTTAGCAGGATTACCTAAACCAGATTTAATTACTATAACTCTATCTCAAGGAGAGGATGAAGCAGATACATATGTCCCACGAGAAAAAGCTGAAGAAGTAAAACAACAAACTAAATTAGCTCTTACACAATTGTATGAAGATGTAAAATAATGTGTAATGAAGTAGCCCAAGAATTAAGAGAAGAGTAGATAATTGATTATTTAGTTTGGGTTTTATACCCCGATGCTTGCATCGACATTAATACACAAACTAAATACTAAAAATACCCCGCAGCTTGCTGCGATTGGGATTTTTTATTTCTCAGAGAAAAGTTCGCCTAACTCCAGACCTTGTACGACCTTCTCATCCTACCTCCCTAAATAAATCCTCTTTATCTCTCCATAAGAGTAACTTTTATATAGGGTGTTTAATTTTGCTTTATTATGAAATCATTTGATAGGACTGCAAAGAAACAAACATTAGAAGCTCAAATAAGGGAAATATTCCCAAGTTTATATAAGCAATTTAAAGAGACTATACTCCTTCCTATATCAGATATGTCGCACTATGACAGAAGCAATGAAGAGAATAGAAAGAAATTAGGAACTATTGATAAACAAATAATTGATATTAATCTAAAACTTGAAGGTCAGCACAACCCATCTAATTTTGATAAAGGGCTTTTATATTCCACTATAGACTCTCTCAAAGAACTTATATATGATATAAAAATAGAAATCAAAAGAAGAAACAAATCTTATATGCTTGACTGGACTTCTGTAACTTCTGAGGCAAGAAATATTTTTCTAAACAATGTTGGACAAATAGAAGACTTAATCGATTATATAATTCAGCTTAATCCGGATTATACTGACAAACAAAAAGCTGATGAATTAGCCAAGAAAGCAGATTATTATTTAGGTGTTCTAAAATTATCAAAAGAAAGATGCAATACTCTTAAAGAACTATATAATAAAGCTCATACTGAATTATATCATAGAATGAAGTTAGAACAAATAGGAATCATAGATACAACTCTTTTGGGTAAGCTAACAGAAAGTTTTAAACCCTATTTTGAACAAATAGAAGATAAGAAAGAGGAAAAGAGAAGAGCCTTATCATCTAAAATTGAGGAATTTAAAAATTATACTGATCCTGCAATTAACTCCCTTTATTTATTGAATCTATATTTCAATTCTATTTGGATTAATCATAACCCTCAAAATTTTAAAGAAAGAACTCCTGAATCTTTACTTAAGGATACTATGGAAGTTTGTGATAAAGTAGAAGAAAAAGATATTGATTCCTTTTTGGAAGATCTTTATCTCTTAACCCGTTGCCAAAATAAAATAGCAACCAATCTATTAAAGGGATTTAAGGTTAGAAAGGAAAAAATACCTGACTATATTAAACAACATAATAATCTCGGTTTCCAACTTGAAGCATATTTCGAAACCAGGAAAAGTCGTCCTAATGCATATAAATTTAAGCTAGATAGTTAACTCTTTTTAAACTAACCTAAATAATTATTCAGCTTCTTCTGCTTTTTATTTTTTATAATATCTCTGTATGGTGCCCAGGTTTTCCTTATTATATCAGGATATTTATTATAATTCTTTTTTAAGAATTCAACTGTTACTGGGTCACTAGGATATCCAGAACCTATATCCTGCCCTGTAGCCCTTTTTATTTTAGCTACTTCCTTGTCTCTTGTGACTTTCGCTATGATTGAGGCAGCCCCAACGCATGGATGGTTCTTATCAGCTCTATGCTCAACAATCAGCTCTGTTTTTTTATTAGTGATCCTATTCTTCATATAATTCTTATAATCTTTAAGATTATTGCTTGGCGAGTCTATATATGCCTTATTAGGTTTCAGTTTGTTAATGATTCCAGCAGTTTTTACAGCTTCCAGCCAGTTTAGGTTCATCTCAGCATCTTCCAAGGCAGCATCTATCTGCGATGGCGGTATTATCTCTATTTTATAGCTTTTAACTATCTCAAGTATTTTCTCATAGAGCACTTCCCTTCTCTTTGGAGTTAAGAGTTTACTGTCTTTCACCCCTATCCATTGCAGCTTTGACTCTTTCTCTTCCTCTATTGTTATTCCTACTATTACCATGGGACCGATGACAGGACCTAATGGCGAGTTAACTTAAACCAGTAAAGTTAATCTCTCTGCCAGCCTCATCGATACCACATATTAAAGTCATAGTGGAATCACCTTCTTATCCATACTTAATCGCCTCCAACTCTTATTTTTAGTTCTTATTACCATACCTAATTTTTCTAATTCTCTTAATCTTGCAAATGAAGATTTCCAATCAACATTAAATATTTCTGAAACTTCTTTTGTGGTTTTCTCAACATTATCCAAAAACTCAAGATATTTATATTTAATCTTAGATATTATAATAACTTTTTGGTCCATTCTGATCCAATAATCTTTACTTCTAACCCTAAAATTATCAATTTTACTGGATTTCTTCAGTAATTCCAGTACATCATATATCCTTGCCTGAGACCTATTGAATCTCAAAGCTAATTCCTTTGTTGTTTGAGGACTTGCTAATAGATTAAAAATATTATCTCTCAGATAATTCTTTTCATAATGTTCTTCTTTGAACTCATTAAATGCTTCCCAAAACCTTAACTTCTTCTCAGGATGTAAATCTGTAATTTTTAGTTTAGCGAATATTTCCCAATTAGATTTACCAGTTATAACATAGTTTCTTTCTCCTATAGAGAACCTGTAATTAACATTTAGTCTATCAAGAATTGTTTCAATTAAAGTAGAAGGCTTTCCTTGGGATATTCTTATTGTTCTGTTACTATGTGACCCAGTTTTTATATTTCCTTCTCCAGCAAAGAAACCACGTAACACTTCTACATATAATTCTTTATTATTGATTATTCTTTCTACATGTTTTTTCCACTTCTTGTTTAATTCCCTAGAAGCTAATCTCCAAATATAGTAAGGTCTAGTTGCTCTTTTGTCAATATAGTTATTTACTCTAACTTCTTTTAGAGGAATTTTTATCTTTTCCTCAGAAGAATTATAAACATATATTCTTATCTTTTTATTCTTTATATCAAATAAACTAGTAAGAACTTTATGAAACAAATCAACTAGATTCCAGCAATTATTTGTAAATGTAATCTCTTTTATAGATTTATTGTCACCTTCTGCTAACCATAATCCTACACATTTGGCTAATTTCTTATCAAAATTATATGCTATTTTTTGATTATTAATTCTAGATCACCTACTTTTTTACTTGATGTTATATAATTGTCTACCCTAACTTATCCTTATTTCTATTATATCCTTGTCAGCAAGTTTCTTATCCATCTTTTTAAACTTCTGCCCATCAAATTTAGCTGAACTTCCCCATACTCTTACAAACTTAAACTTGTTCACAAAATCCTTATGAAGCTTAAGGCAAACATCTTTTACTGTGCATCCTTTGAACATCATTAATGGCTCTTCCATATCAGCTTTCTTATTTTGTTCTTTTAGAAATATCCTTACAAACTTCATCTTGCTATAGATTGCCTCTTTAAGTTCTTCAATCCCTATCCCTTTCTCAGCAGAGATGCATATATCAGGTTTTATTCTTTTCTTCAGATTTTCAAGTTTTTCTTCACTAACTAAGTCTATCTTTGTAAGTATGGTTAATGATTTAGGATATACTGTGTCTTCTCTTATAACATCAATGAACTCATCTGCATCTATATCAGATTTTATCAATATGTCTGCATTATTTAGTCTCATCTCTCTTGCTATATCTTTTACAGTCTTCTCATCTATCCTTGTAAGCTTGATTGTTGAACCTACATTAACGCCTCCTCTTGCTTTCTTTGTTATTATTACATAAGGTTTTTCCTTGTTTATTCTTACTCCTGTGTCATATATCTCTTTCAATATTGCTTCATTATGTTGAGGATACAAAGCATCAATCAACACAAGTATAATATCAGCGCTTCTTACCAGGTTTAACACTTCCCTTCCTCTTCCTTTTCCTGCAGCTGCTCCTGACACTATCCCAGGAACATCTATTATCTGAATCTTTGCAAATTTATACTTTAGAAGCCCAGGTACAGCGCTTAAGGTTGTGAACGAATATTGTGCTATCTCAGATTTTGCATTTGTAATCTTGTTTAATAGCGTAGATTTTCCCACTGATGGAAACCCTAAAAGCACTGCTGTGCAATCTCCTGTTCGGCTAACAGAAAACCGTTGATCACCTGACGCTTTACCTGCTGAAGACCTTTTGACTGCCCTATCAGTCATCATAGCAAGCTTAGCCTTCATAAGGCCGATTGCATGCTGTGTCTTTTTATTGTACTTAGTCTTGCTTATATCTTCCTTAAGTTCTTTAATCTTATCATTAAGTGAAAGTTCTTTCCTCTCTGTTAATTCTACTTTCCCTTTCTTCTTTGCTTTCTTTGAAGATTCTTTTCCTGGCATAGTATAGAGTGTAGTTTTATGATTTATAAATGTATTGACCTTCTAGTTTGTTATTATAGAATATAGTATAATTATACTAATTTTTATTCAGGAGACAACATATACTCTTCTTTCATCTTCATCCTTTTATCTGAAGGTCTTGGTTCAGAAATTGCTTTTCCTGTATTTAAATCTAATAATGACAATTTAACTTCCAAAAGACCTTCTTCAGTTTCAGCTTCTACTCCATTGTCATCAACAAAATAAATACAAGTTGCTTTAAACGTTCCAGCCTTTTGTCTTATATAATTTACAACCATTGAATTCCAACCATCCTGTACAGCCCAAGGTATGTTCATATTATCTTTATATTCTTCTTTAGTAGGACTACTGCCTATTAATTTATGCTCTTGCGTAGTAAGAAAGTAATTTCCACTAAATTTCACCAGATAAATTTTAGTTTGGACATCTTTTGTTTCTTCATCAACAGAACTATCCTTCATTGTAATATATTCCCCTTTCCTCCGTCTTATATCTTCCACAATCATTGATTT
>Ga0187827_10002892_pt1 | contig 22916 bp, 19 predicted proteins | sample ETNtaG_39_FD_167969 | JGI IMG/M metagenome (GOLD analysis project Ga0187827, IMG submission 167969) | Marine microbial and viral communities from oxygen minimum zone, Eastern Pacific Ocean - ETNP2014_SV_150_PacBio MetaG (Illumina Assembly) | ecosystem: Environmental > Aquatic > Marine > Hypoxic... | reverse complement strand
ATCTAAATGTATCTTGGCCTATTGTTTGGATCAGCAGAGCAATCGAAAGCGGAGGAAATCTAAATGTATCTTGGCCTATTGTTTGGATCAGCAGAGCAATCGAAAGCGGAGGAAATCTAAATGTATCTTGGCCTATTGTTTGGATCAGCAGAGCAATCGAAAGCGGAGGAAATCTAAATGTATCGTGGCCTATTGCTTGGATCTGCTGTTTTGCTGCTGTTGAACGCTGGCGGATGCACGCTATTGAGGGGTACTCCCAAAGACGAGAGCATTGAACCCTTTCCTCTCATCAAGTTTGAAGAAGAGATCGAGCTAAGCAGATTGTGGGAAGTCAAAATCGGCAAAGGGGTCAAGAAAACATATGAGCGATTCTCCCCGGTCATCATTGACAGTCGGGTCTTTGCTGCCAGTACCGATGGTAAAGTCGTGGCATTGAATGTAGCAACGGGAAAGAAGATTTGGGAAACACGGATTGACAAGCTTTACGGTGAAGATGAAATGCTCTTGATTTCGAGCGACGAGGTAGACAGCATCGTGTCAGGTGGCGTGGGTGGTGGCACGGATATAGTGGTTGTAAGTACGACGGTGGGAGAGGTCATTGCACTGCACCAGAGTGACGGGAGTTTGGCCTGGCGTTCGCCGACAAGCAGTGAAGTGCTTGTGCCGGCCCAGATAAATGATGATATCGTCGTCACCCAATCCATCGATGGCAAGGTGGCAGCTTATGATGTTCTGGACGGCACAAGAAAATGGCAGTTCAGCACATCCGTACCGATCCTGACGCTGCGTGGCACCAGCACGCCTTTGCTGACAGACAGTTTTGTCCTGTGTGGTTTTGCCAATGGCAAGGTTGTCTTTCTGGATACCGAGAGAGGGTTGCCTCGTTGGGAGCAGCGGGTTGGTGTACCCAAAGGCAAATCTGAACTGGAAAGATTGGTGGATGTTGATGGCGCTTTGATTCAATCCGGCAATAGCTTGTTTGCTACCAGCTACCAGGGAAGTCTGGTAGCCATCGACATCACCAGTGGCCAGATCAGTTGGCAAAGAGAGGCCTCCAGTTTCGTTGGCTTGGCTGAGGGGTTTGGCAACATCTATATCGCGCATGCGGATTCAAGCATCTCCGCGATTGATTCCGTCAACAATCGAGATGTCTGGAATCTGGATGTACTGACCAATCGTAAGATCACCACACCCTTGGCGCTCGGCAATCACGTTGCGGTTGGTGACGCTGAGGGCTATATCCATCTCATTGCGCAACTGGATGGGCGTCTAACCGGTCGCAAGAAGGTGGATAGCAAAGGTATACGGGCCAAACCAGTCGCCCAGGATGGCAGGCTGTACATTCAGGGAAACAGCGGTCGCCTGACTGCTTGGGAAGTTCGCTGATCGAAACCGGGCGTTTGCGGGAGCCCTTGGTATGATTCCAGTCATCGCCCTCGTCGGTCGACCTAACGTTGGTAAATCCACACTTTTCAACCGCTTGACGAGAAGTCGGCATGCTTTGGTTGCCAGTTTTCCAGGGCTCACCAGAGACCGACAATACGGTAAAGGTGCGGTTGGGGGTAACGAATTTATAGTGGTGGATACAGGCGGGCTGAGCGGCGATGAGACGGGTATCAACCGAGCCATGCTTGAACAGTCGATGGCCGCCGTAGAGGAATCTGACCTGGTCTTCTTCATGGTGGATGCCGGAGACGGTCGAACCGGCGGCGATGAGCAGATCGCACAAATATTGCGACAGGAGAACAAACAGATCGTCCTGGTGGCGAATAAAATCGACGGCGCAAATCCGGATTTTGTGAGGAGTGAGTTTTCCGCCTTTGGGTTTGGCGAACCCCATTTGGTTGCAGCCATTCATGGCGAAGGGGTGAACGACCTCATCACCCGGGCATTGGCGCATCCCGCAATCGATAGCGATGAAGAAGTCCAAGCGATTGCCCCGGCAGGGATTAAGATAGCGGTCATCGGCCGACCCAATGTCGGTAAGTCGACCTTGGTAAACAGGTTGCTGGGTGAGGAGAGAGTTGTCGTATACAGTGAAGCCGGCACGACCCGTGACAGTATCTACGTCCCCTTTGAGCGTAACGGCGAGCAGTTCACCCTGATCGACACCGCTGGTATCAGGCGACGTGGTAAGGTCACGCAGGTGATCGAAAAGTTCTCGATCATTAAAACCCTGGAAGCGATTTCTGACGCCAACGTCGTGATTCTGATGTTGGATGCCCGGCAGGGAATTGTCGATCAGGATCTGCATCTGCTCAGTTATGCACTTGATGCAGGCCGAGCACTGTTGATTGCAGTCAACAAGTGGGATGGCATCGATCACGACCGCAAGGATTCAATCAAGCGTGAGCTGGACCGCAGGCTCACGTTCATCGAATTTGCCACATTACACTTTATCTCTGCGCTGCACGGCTCTGGCGTAGGCAAATTGTATCCATCCATCCGGACTGCCTATGCGTCCGCCACCAAGAAGATCAAAACCAGCCAGCTCAACAAAATTCTTAACCAGGCGGTCTCCGAGCACCCGCCGCCCCTGGTACACGGTCGTCGGATCAAATTGAGATATGCCAATGCCGGCGGGACAAATCCGCCGGTTATAGTCATCCATGGCAATCAGACGGCCGCCGTTCCGGAACCATACAAAAGATATCTGCAACACAGATTCATCGACGAGCTGCATCTCGAAGGTACACCGGTGCGGCTCGAATTTCGGGCCGGCACGAATCCCTATGCAGGGCGCAAGAATCTGCTTTCACAGCGGCAGGTGCAGCACCGTCGCCGCCTGGTCACTCACGTCAAGAACGCCGATAAGAAGCGCAAACGCAGGTAACTCGTGATCCCGCGGCAGGTGGCTAGGCGCCCCCGGCTAGCCGCATTGGTTAGCCTCTGCTGGGAAGAGGAAACTGAGATAGAAGCTCGTTTCACAGCCCCAATGCTGCCTGGAGTTTTTGCAGTGATTCCATCTGTTTCTTCTTGTCCATCTTCCGGATATTGATCAGTTTCCATTGAATCGCGGGCAGTAGGTCGATGCCTTCCACTGGTATGAGATCCCAATTCGGTTGCCCCTGCTTTATTGAAAGCAGGAATTTCCTCTCATTCTCTGTCATCGTATTCTTGATTGTGTCTATGAGCCGGTCGCGGATTGCTACCAGTTCATCGTATTCGACTTCTTCGGCTGCCATACCAGCGAACTCTCGCTCAAATACCGGGCGAAATTCTTTTAGGTTAGGATCGAGCAGTTCGCTCATCGGCCGATCGTGGCTGGCAAGATAAAGGACGAAGGCGGTGCGAATCTCATCTGTAATGCCTTCGTTCTCCATCAGAATCTTGACGTCGAAAATGTCGCGCGGATGCTGGCGATCCAGGGCGGTTCACAGTTTGCCGCCATACAGATCCGCAACGGCCAGTGTGTTGGCTGTCGCCGATGCCTCGAACAGTTCCTCGGCCTGCTCGCTGAGCTCCCGTTCCACGGGCGAAAACACCGTACCCCGGAGCACCAGATTGGGCTCGATCTTGATGGTGGCCTCTGCTGTACTGACGGATAACTTGGAAGAATGCTCCGCACCCCTTGCCCTACTTTCTTGTACGGTCGCACCGGCTACGGTTTTTCGGATTGTGGCGGCGATCCGATGCAAGGCTTCACCGATGTTTGTCAATGCCATGTCGCGCGGTTCCAGGGGTAGATAGGTCAGGTCGATATCGACCGACAGCCGCGGCATGTCGCGCACATAAAGATTGATCGCCGTGCCGCCCTTTAACGCGAAACATCCTTCTGCTGTTACGTGAGGTATGACCCGCAGCATGAGTTGTCCGGAACCAGGCGGGCAAGCGGGTGCCAGCTGCACCGAACAGCGTCACGATCCCGCCTTTCCCTAGTGACAGGAAATGTCGAAGCTCCGCCTCCCAGGAAACCAGGCTCAAGCAGGAAGTTTATTCTGGACCTGATTTAACAGATATTCCTTGTTAATCGGGCATCTATGTAAACTAGGCGGCTATGAAGCACCCAAGGCTGAACAAAGCCCCAATGTTGAACAGTCGATGGCCGCCGACTGCTCATCGCCGCCGGTTCGACCGTCTCCGGCATCAACCATGAGCTGCATCTCGAAGGTACACCGGTGCGGCTCGAATTTCGGGCCGGCACGAATCCCTATGCAGGGCGCAAGAATCTGCTTTCACAGCGGCAGGTGCAGCACCGTCGCCGCCTGGTCACTCACGTCAAGAACGCCGATAAGAAGCGCAAACGCAGGTAACTCGTGATCCCGCGGCAGGTGGCCAACACCTCGGCTAACCTGTATCCATAGGCGCATCGGGATCATTCGCCCACTCACTCATGGACGCATCGTACAGGGAGACGCGCTGCTCGTGGCCCAGTAACGCCAACGCAAAAGCGGTCGCGGTGGCAGCAATTCCACCCCCGCAGTAGGTCACGACTTGGCGGGCATCCAGCGCCCCGACATCGTCGAATAGGGCCCGGAGTTCAGCCGCGCTTTTCACCACGCCTGTTTCAGGTTCCATCAATTCCCTGGCAGGCACATTGGCGCTACCCTTGATTCGACCGGGTCGCCCGTAGTGAGGCCCTTCGCCGCGATGTTGTTCGCGGCTGAGGGAGTTAAGCACACAGACATCGTCATCATCCATGATCCCAAGTATCTGCTCCTTTGTAGAGAGCCGTGCCGGATTGAATGTCGCCGTGAACTTCCCGCGGGCGTGGGGCGATTCCGCCGATGAGACCTGCCGGCCTTCCGACGACCACTTGGCGAGGCCCCCATTCAGCACGGCAACGCGCTGCATGCCAAATGCTCTAAACATGTACCACAGCCGAGTCGCCCACATAAAACTGTTAGTTGCATAGATCACGACATTCGAGTTGCTGCTGATGCCCTTGCCGGTAGCGACCTCGGCGAACAGGTCCGCCGGAGGGAAGGTGAATCGCAGTCCGGTGCCCTGCTGTGACAATTCCTCCTGGATGTCGACGTAACAGCTTCCCGGTATGTGAGCGGACCGCCAGCTATCGAGACCAGACTCGATGCGGTAGGTTGTTTTCGGATCCGGCACCAGGGTCAGGCTCGAGTCGATGATGCGCAGATCGTCGTCTTCGAGGTGACGGTGAAGCCATTCCGTCTCGACAAGGAATTGCTGATTTGGGTATTCGTTCATGGTCGTCTACTCGTTTGCGGCAGCTCGGGATCCTCTCCCGGTTGCATTGTGGCTACCCTACTGAGTGCCTTCTCTCTCATCGATGGTTCTGACTACATAAATAGCTGCAAAGGTTTAATATATGGCCCTGATTACTATTCGTGCGAGATCGATATGAGCGTCAATGAAGTGGTACCCCTACTTGCAGTGGACGATCTTCGGCGCTCGCTGACGTTTTACGTCGACGGCCTGGGCTTCACGGTAAAGGACCAGTGGCCTGCCGGCGGCGAGTTGAGGTGGTGCAGACTGCAACTCGATGGTGCCGGTCTGATGCTGCAGGAATTCGAAACTGAAGGTCACGACGCGCGCGAATTCAGCAGTTCAAAAGGTGATGGTGTGGCACTTTGTTTATTCTGTGACGACGCCATCGAACTCTATCATCTGTTCGCAGCGCGCGGCATTAAAGCCAAGGAGCCGTTCGTCGGCAATGCCTTGTGGGTGACATCGGTCGAGGATCCTGATGGCTACCGCCTGGACTTCGAAAGCCCGACCGATGTACCGGAAGAGACAAGACTCTCCGACGTGGGTGCAGCTGGCAATGGTTCGACTTGAGTCGCAAGATTGCGTGTAGTCCCCGATTATAGAACCAGCCTACAAGACCGTTCTATATCCAAACCAGTCAATCATCCACGAGCCACGCATCACATGGATCCTGCTCACGTGACCTCCCAGGGCTATCTGAACTGACTGATTAGATCCGTCACGAAGGTGTCCGTATCCGGTTTGGCCTTGAGTGCCTCTTTGTAAGAGTCGAGTTTTTCCTGGTCAAGTCCCAATAACTGGTCGAAGTATGCATGCAGCATCTCTTCACGTACTCCACTCAGGCCCGGTTCATGTACCAGATTGCGTTGTTCCTGTGGGTCCTCCACCAGGTCGTACAACTCCAGCGGTTGTCGAGAGATCGCGTTGATTGCCATCTTGTAACGTTCGTCACGAGCCATGGCGTAATAACGTTCCACCTCACTAAATACGACATCTTTTCCCTGTTGGGCTCCTGGCGCAGTCGGGCCTGCGACTACTTTTGCCGCAAGGGAATGGCCGGGGCTGTCTGCCAATGGTGGTGCGCCCGCTATGTCGAGCAACGTGGCGCTGACATCCAGGTGGTCGGTTAGGCCGCGCGTGCGCCATGCGGGTACTTTGCCGGGAGGTCTGATGATCAGGGGCACGTCAACCGCGCCTTGGTAGAAAACCAACTTCTGATTGAGTCGATGGTCGCCGAGCATATCGCCATGGTCGGAAGTATAGATGATCCAGGTGTTGTCCAGGATTCCTTTGTCCTGCAAGGCCTGTATCACCATGCCTACACCGTGATCGATCAGGGCAACCTTGGCGTAGTAGTAGGTTCTCATGACGCGGCTGTGAGACTCGGTCATGTTCTGCAGTCTGCCAGCTTTCACCTGACGTTCTACCTGCGGCGAAACAGGCGCGGCCGGTGGGTCCATGATGGCAAGGGGCATCTCCTCGGGATTGAAGCGATCCCGGTATTCCGCGGGAGAATCGAATGGTGTATGCGGCCCGGTAAAACAAACCTGGAGATAGAAGGGATTTTCCGCTTCATAGTCTCGTATCCACGCGGCAGCCTTGTCCGCACAGTACATGTCGATGTGCTCGTCAGTGGGTAGTGGGGAAGGCGGATCTTCCCACGGGTGGCTGAGTCCTCTGAATCCAGTCGTCCACCACAGTCGTGTGTAGTCCTGATACAGTCGAAGTCTACCGCGTTCCTCGAGGAAGTCGGCGTAGTAGCAGTTGCACCGACTCGATGGCACCACGTCCCGCAATTCGTGGCTGGTCTCATAGCCCCAGTCCTTCAGCTTGTGGGCATGGTCGCGGGTGTGACCGTCGTTCTTGTGGTTTGCGTACAGGTGAGTCTTGCCAAATATGGCCGTGTGAAAACCGGAATCGCGGATATTTCTCACGTGACTTGGACCATAGCGATCAGGTTCTACCAGATTGTTTCCCCAGATACCGTGCCTGTTTACGTGCTGACCCGTAATCAGTGAAGCCCGTGCGGGCATGCACAATGGCGAATTTGTCAGACAGCGTTCAAAGAGGACTCCCTCTGCGGCCAGTCGATCCAGGTTCGGTGTCTGTGCTGCCGGGTTGCCTGCACAACCCATCGTGTCGCCACGATGCTGATCGGGAAAGATCAGCACGATATTGGGTCTGTCTGTCATGGCCATGCGCTCCTCTAACTCGGTCATGGCAAATCTCGCCTGGTCGCGGCCGGAGGACTTTCAAATACTGTCAGAGATCAATCATCGGCGATCAGTACCAACGTCCCGGTTGTCGACAACGTACCGCCTGTGCCGTTGATCACGCAGGTTCGTGCGCTGGTTTGTTTACCTGGATCGCCATTGACGCCGTCTTCGGCGGTACCGGACAACTGCCGATAGCCTTCAATTAAGAGGGGCATGCCATACATGCCGCTATGGTTGAACGACAGGCCACCCCCATTGGTGTTGATGGGCAACTTGCCGCCAGGTGCAGCGTGACCATCTTTCCACAATGAGTGTCCTTCGCTGCGAGGTGCCAGGCCCAACATCTCTGCCGTTATCGCCACGGTGATCGTGAAGGAATCGTAGATTTGCGCCATTTCCATGTCGTTGGGACCTAAGCCGGCCATGGTGTAAGCCGCATCGGCAGAGCGGCACGCAGACGTCGCAGTGAAGTCATCCATTTCCAGCATATTTGAGTGCCCCATACTCTCGCCTGCCCCCGCGATCCAGACCGGTTTTGTCCGGAGACCGGCCGCGACCTTGGGACTTGTCACCAATACGGCACCGCCGTGGTCTGCCACCATACAGCAATGTAATATCGTCAGCGGCCAGGTAATCATCCTTGACTCTTCCACCTGCTGGACTGTAATCGGACCGCCAAATGGGTGTTTCTTCTTGGAGTACATGGCGGCACGTGGATTCAGCGTTGCCCAATCACGGGTGACCTTCGCGATGTGCGCGAAGTCTTCCGTCGTCGTACCAAATCGGTTCATGTGACGGACCATCGCGTGAGCATAGTTGGATGGTGCACTACCAAGACCATAGGCCATCGTCATCTCCACGCCCGGTGATGATATGCCGCCACCACGACCGTAGTTTCCCGCCCCGCCCCCACCGATCTTGCGGGAGGAGAAACCATTCTCGCCGTGACTGACCAACGCGATGTCGATGACACCCGCGTGAATTGCCAGCATCGCATGATGCACGTGTAATTCAAACGAGCAGCCGCCAACTGACGTAGTATCGATGTACTTGGGCTGAATACCGAGATGCTCGCAGAGCTCAGAGGACCAGCCGGTCGAGAATACGCCGTCAATTTTATTGATCGGTACCCCGGTCTGATCGCTGAGATTCTTGATCGCTTCAATGTGTAACTGGAGTGAGGTGACTGGTTCATCCAGGAAACCTATCTCATTTGCTTCCGCCGCCCCCACTATAGCTGCAGCTTTATATAGTTCACCAGGCATAACTACTCCTCCACAACGCGCCAGAACGGAATGTGCATATCATCGTTGGCCTCTTCAAATTCCACTTTGACTTTGGCACCAATTTTTATTTCATCCGGTTTGCTCGGGTCCACCCCTCGCAAAACCGTCAGCATACGATCGCCTTCCTTGAGATCTATGTAGGCAGTAACATACGGCGCCTCGGCCGCCCACGGGCCAAATACGAGATGCTGAACCGCATAGGTATGGACTGTTCCTTCACCACTCGCTTCTATCCACTCCAGATTCATTGAGTGACAGGATGGACAGATGAAACGCGGATACCAGTGAACTCGATTACAGTCCTGACAGCGGGGCAACATCAGCTTTCCTGCTTTGGTTCCGTCCCAGAAGGGCTGGGTGTGAGTGCCCCGAGCGGGTATTGGTTTATCGTATGTCATACATGAGTCCTCGTGCTTTTTTCGATAGATCTGCACGCTCTGAGTTTGAGCTTGAGGAAGATAAACATTGTTTTCTGCAGGTGTCAAAGCACAATTCTGATTGAAGGTCGTCGTAGCCAGGGCTGACCCTTAAAATTGTGGGGTCTTTCACCAAATATTGCACCAGCCATTGCAGATCGCGTTTTGACAGACTTATACTCCGATACCCGAATATCCCAATCGAATTCAGGAGATTGAAATGGCAATTACAGGCCAGTGCCTCTGTGGTGACATCAAGTATGAAATCGGAAGTGCACCGGCAATGACCGGAGTATGTCACTGCAAGAATTGCCAACGACAGGCGGGTTCCGCTTTCTCTACCCTTGCAGGTGTACCCAAGTCGGACTTCAGTTTGACGAGTGGCGAACTCAAACTCTACCGGGATAGTGATACTGATAGCGGCAATACAGTTGAACGTTACTTCTGCGAAAATTGTGGGTCACCGATTTATTCTGCCATTCCGGGCCAGCCCGACACGCTCTTTCTCAAAACCGGAACCATGGATGACACCAGTGGGTTTACCCCGCAGTTCCATGTCTGGTGTGATAGCAAACAGGACTGGGTAACGGTTGAAGAGGGTGTCCCCCAAATGGACAAGCAGTCGTAGTGCATGGGGCTTCCTCTCATTTACCTTCTCGGCCTTAGGAGAATTCGATTATGAGAGTGCATCGGTCTTTCCCTCATTTGCCTTCTCGGCAAACGAGAATTCGATTATGAGTTTGACGAACGACGCCAGTCTTGCCAAGACAACTGACAACATCAATCGTGCGGACTTTTTTGGCGATAAGATTACCAAGAGAGATGCCAACGAGGCCATTCGGATGATCGCCTCTCGGTACCTGCCTGCTTGGCCGAAGAACAAAAAGATTCCACCCGAGGCACAGCCGCGCATATTTCAGCTCACCGAGTCTGATGTCCGGGGACGGCTGCAAACGTTTACCGGCGAACCCGTCCAGAACGCTGCGGCACGAATGATCCACAGCCGTGAAGCGGCAAGAGCGTTGGTGGTATTGGGGGACCTGACCGGAAAGCGCGTGCCGCAGGCAGACAATCACTGTGCTGCCACGCGACACACCGCTAAAGAGCTGCCGGCCCGAGGCAAAACCCTTTTCTGATGTGGTCCCTGTACCGCATCGGTGATGCGGCTGGTCAGTGTCAGCGACCCAGGTGATTGGGGCGCGTCACTGGACAACATGCTCTCGGCGTTGCCAGAGCACCGGGACGACAAAGGGTCCTGGCGACGGTTTCCTTTCTACTACACCCTGTTGGCGTTGACCGAATTGGATCATCCAAGGGCCAGCGAGGAGCTGAAGTACGTACGGCCGGTCTGTGAAAAAAGACGAGCACGACTGAAGTCTCAAGATGACATGTCTCGTCGGAAAATAGCTGTGTTGGATCGTGGGCTCGAATCAACGCCATGAGTAACATCGTTGCATGGGGTGCTGCCTCGGTATCATGATTATGGAAAGTATCCACTTAAGGGAAGCCATGAGTTTGGTCGGAAACAGCGTCTGCGTCCTGACAATGCTGGCATTGCTGATGTCACCGATGGTCCATGCGATCGAGTATTCCCACGGCGTCTCATATATCGAGCCGTTGAAATATGAGAAAGACTTCACGCACTTCGACTACGTCAACCCGGATGCACCCAAGGTAGGCACCGTGCGAGTCCCGGAGATGGGAACGTTCGACAGCTTCAATGGCATTCTTGATAAAGGGCGTGTTGCCAGCGGCTATTACCGACTTGGCGCGGGCGTGCTGGTGTACGACCGTTTGCTTGAAAAATCTGCTGATGAACCGGCAAGCTACTATGGGCGACTGGCATCAGGTGTCTGGGTGGCGGAGGACTTTCGGGAGTTTGCGTTCAAAATCCGCGACGGTGCCTTTTGGCACGACGGTCGGCCACTGACCGCAGAGGATGTCGTCTTTACATTCGAGACGCTACGCGAGAAGGGCGCTGTGGGGGTAAGAACCGCTCTGCTGGAACTTGGTTCCATCGAGCGGATCAGTGACAACGAAGTGCTCTTCAAGACCCGTCCGGGCGCACTGAAAAATCCTGACCTGATCTTTGCTGTTGGCGGTTACTCGATCCTGCCGAAACACTACTGGACCAATCGTGACATCACGAAAACCACCTCTAAACCGCCGCTCGGAAGTGGACCCTATCGCGCAACCGAGTTCGAGTTGGGCAGGAAGATAATGCTGGAACGCATAGACAAATACTGGGGAGACGACCTGCCGGTCAATAAGGGTCGATATAATTTCTCTCGCGTGAAATTCGACTTCTTTCGTGACGAGTCGGTGCAACTCGAAGCGATAAAAGCTGACGTCATTGATATACGTGTGGAAACAATCTCGAAGAACTGGACCATCGCCTACGACTTCCCTGCGGTCAGGGCGGGCTATTTCAAGAAGAACCTGGTGGACATCGCGCGGCCCTGGGGTCTCTGGGCGCCGATCATGTGGAATATGGAGCGCGAGGACCTCCAGGATATACGCGTACGGGAAGCACTATGGCTGTTGTCGGATTTCAGGTGGACCAATCGAGTGCTGATGTTCGGCTTCTACAACTACGCCAAGAGCTACTTCTATAATTCGCGCATGGCTGCCAGCGGCATGCCATCCGAACGCGAACTGGCTCTGCTCGAGCCCTTGCGGGCACAGGTCCCCGAGCGTGTTTTCACCGAGCCGTTTGTGGGCAATGAAAGCACCGGCTACGGTTACAGTCGAGAGAGACTGAAACGATCTATAAAGCTATTCAAAGAAGCCGGCTGGGAGATAAGAGATGGCACCATGGCGAATGTGGTGACCGGTGAACCCTTCAGACTCAGTTTCATCTTTGGCTCCCCCTTTGCACAACGTCAGGAAATACCCCTTATGCGCGCCATTAACAGGTTGGGCATAGAAACGACCTCACGGGTACCGGAAGTTTCCAACTGGCTGTATCGTCTGCGCAATGGCAAATTTGATGCCACGACCATATCGTTCGAGCCGGGGAACGTACCTGGCTTGATGTTACGCAATCGATTGACCACCGCATCTGCCAACTCCGAAGGGGGGCAGAACTACGGTGGCATCAGGAACCCTGCTGTGGACACGCTTGTCGCACACGTCATGGCCGCCCGCACACCCGAAGATCTCTATGCCGCAACGAAGGCACTTGATCGCGTGCTATTGTGGAATTTTTATTACATAAACGGTCTTGGCGCACCAGGCTATCGGTTGGTGTACTGGGACAAGTTCGGCATTCCGGAATCTCCAACACGGCTGCAGAGGGCTCCCTGGCTGGATACCTGGTGGTGGGATGAAGCCAAGGTGGAACGAGTAAGGGCGGGGATGGCGGAACTCACGGGAAGGTAACAACCCCATGAGGGTGGTGCCCTCGACACGTCACTCGTCCACATCCATGTTATTCCTCCCCGGCCTGTCGGGCGGTGTCGTCCTTGAGCATTGTCTCGATGTCCGATGATGAGAGTCCAAGCTCGGTGAGTATCTCGACAGTGTGTTCGCCGATGTCCGGCGCGGCGACGGGCATGCGCTTCTCTTCGCCGCTAATCCAGATTGGGCTGTTTACGGTGTGAGCATACAGCTGCTTGCCTTCCGCCATCGGCGTCAATACGTCGTTCTCGTACATCTGTTCGTCGTTGACTACCTCGGAGAGGCTGTGCGCGAAGGAGTAGGTGATCTGCTGGGCATCCAGACGTGCGCGCCAGTTTGCGGCTGTGTCGGAACCAAATACGTCGACCATCAAGTCATAAAGCTCGGGGCCGTGCATCATCCGCTCCGTGCGCTCGCTAAACCTTGGATCGTCCGCCCACTCGGTGCGATCGATGGCTCGCAGCAGCTTCGGCCACTCCTTGACCGGGTTGAGAATGGAGAGCAGCAGAACTCTGTCGTCACTCGTCACATACATGGTCGCGAGCGGAGCCCGCTTGATATCGTCGGGCGTGCGCTGATCCGATACGTCGAACCCGACCAACGCGCCCTGAATCATCATGCTGTGTGCCCAGGCGCCGTTCGCCATGAGCGACGTGTGAACATGCGCGCCCTGACCGGTTCGTTCTCTTCTGTACAACGCTCCCATGATACCGCCGAAGAGGGACATACAGGTCGGATGGTCTCCCATACCGGGCGCTGACACAGCCGGTGGTGCTTGTGGTCGGCGTACGAAGTCCATGAGCCCACTGCGGGCCCACCAAGCGGTTGCGTCGAAGCCGGTCCTGTTTGTGTCCGCGCCCTCCAGACCGTATGAGTTCACCTGTCCGTAGATGACGTCCGCGCGTATAGCGCAAACGTCCTCATAATTCAGTTTGAGACGTTCCAGCAGTTCGGGGCGATAGTTTGTGACGACGACATCCGACCAGGTGATCAGTTTCTCAATCACCTCATGTCCCGCCGGCACGCTGAGGTCGATCGAGAGACTGCGCTTGCTCCGCGAGTCCTGGTCCCAGAAGAAATTCGGATACTCCAGGACGACCAGCCCAAGAAGGGTGCGGTATGGATCGCCGTCCAGCGGTTCGACCTTGATGACGTCCGCGCCGAAATCGGCCATGACGGTAGCCGCCGCCGGACCCGCGATATATGAGCCGATATCGAGGACCTTGAGACCCTTTAGAAACATCGTGATCACTCCCTTTGCTTGTTTTCGGGCAAGGATACCATACCGCTTCGCACCTGCAGACGTCTTGAACTGAAGCAGGTCACAGAATAGTATCGTGCCGAGCCGCAGATCCATTTGGTTATCTGCGCCATGCATCCACTGGAACCAAGGATCTAATGACCCTTGAGCACGCTCTACCATGATCACACAGAACCAGAGAGCAATATTTCAGGAGCGGGGACTGATCCGCCTCGATGACTTCTTACCAGCCGAGAAAGTGACCCATGGGCGTGACGTCCTGTTACATGCGCTCGAGCAAAAGGGTATCTGGGCGGAGGGTATCTGGCACCTTGACCGGCTTGAACCGTCGACGTCGGTCATAGCGGGCTCAGAACTTGTCAAAGGAATCAAAAAGTCGAATGCGTTTCGTGACCTGATGACCCCGAAACTGGGTGACGCCATCACCGAGCTTGTCGATGGACGTGCGGTTTTCCCCATGATGGATAGGCCCCAGTTGATGTTCACCTTGCCCAATGCAGTTAGGTGGACGGTTCCGCACAACATTTGGCATCTCGATATGCCTCGGTTGCCGGAATGCGGGATTCCTGGGGTTCAAGTATTCACGTTCCTCGATAGGGTCGAGCAGGGCGGCGGTGGCACGCTTGTAGTTGCCGGGTCGCATCGCCTCCTGAACACAGGCGAACACATCCGTTCGAAACACGTAAAGCGTCGTCTGAAGCGAGAGCCGTACTTTCGTGATTTGATGTCCAAACATGCATTGGATCGGGTACGGTTCATGAAGGAACCGGGCAGCGTGGGTGACGTGGAACTTCAGGTCGTCGAACTCGAAGGTCGGCCTGGCGACGTGTACTTGGTGGACATGCGGATGCTGCACACACTGGCGCCCAATGCATCTAGCGTTCCACGCATGATGCTGACGCAGCGGTTCCTGCTCGAGGCATGTCGAGAGGCCATCTACGGTCAATCGGACGACCCCGATCACGAGTGAAAACGACCGGTCAGGATCGAGAGCGATCTTGTGATTTCAGCCTTGTAGGGATCATTGACTGGCGAGGACAAGGGGTCGGGATGTGTATCTCATGTATAAACAGGCGTTCGGAGAATTGTGACGTGGTGAACGAATCGATAGTTGACACAAAGTTCTGGCCATTCATCTCATTCGCTCGTGCACGAGTCTAATTCGATGCTCTATCTTTTCGAAGCTATCTATTCGTGCTGCTTGCGCTCTTCCGAATATTGAAAGCAGCCTAAATGGACGCTAAGTCCTAGTAAGGGGGAAGTATGATTTACAAAGGAAGCTGCCATTGCGGAGTAGTACAATTCGAGATCAACGCGCCCGCAAGTCTTGTCGCTGCAACCTGTAACTGCTCAATCTGTACAAAGTCTGGTTATTTACACGTCGATGTATCGAAGTCTGAGTTCACCTTGATATCCGGTGAAGAAAACCTCACAACTTATAGGTTCAACAAGAAAATAGCAGAACATACATTCTGCAAGACATGTGGAATCAAACCGTTCTATGTTCCCAGAACAAATCCCAGTGGCTACAGCATCAATGTCCACTGCCTTGACACGGAACCAAACAGCCTATCGATCAGGCAATTTGATGGAAAGAACTGGGAAGCTACAATGGCGAATAGAGATTGGAATAAACATCCCTACAACGATTAACTGAGTGTTATGCGTCATGTGAAGTTGAAAATACGGAAGAAGGTAGATTCGAGCTTGGTGATTTTGAACTTCAGTCAGGAGAGACTCTCCGCGGTGGTTTTCTGTGCTATGAAACACACGGCTCACTGAACAGCGAGAAGTCCAACGTTATTGTCTACCCAACGTGGTATGCAGGGGCCCATGAGGACCATCGTGGCCTGATAGGGGAAGGTCGTGCCTTGGATCCAGCAGAATATTTCATCGTGGTCCCTGACCAATTCTGCAATGGTCGTTCATCTTCACCCAGTAACACGCCTCCACCTCAAGACCGTAGTCGGTTTCCCTTGATTACCCCGTATGACAACGTGACCGCCCAACACAGATTGCTCACTGAGTTCTTTCGCATAGAAAAGACAAAAATGTTGGCCTGGTTTCGAAATCCAGTATTCGATTGAGCAGACATTCGATGCCGCGAAGGGCCTCGACCTCGTACGAATGCTCGCCACAAGGAAACCGCCGAACGCGGGGATAATTTCTGAGGCGAAGCGTCGTTGTCAAGGATTGCGCGCCTGGCAGGCTGCTCGCCGCGATTGGTATCCCGGTCGTAGTGACGAGCAGGAGACGCGTCTGGTACGGGAGACTACCTGCAGAGACACGTTGAGGCCGAAAACATGACCTTTTAGTGGATGAACTTGTCACTGCAATATACCCACCCAACATTAAGCTCGAGCAGTTCCTTCCAGTCACACGATCCGCACTAAGCGGCAGCGGGCGGGAGCAGATCTGATTACATAACGGAGCACTGAATGAAAATTGATGAGGCGGGCACTTTTGATTCGGCTTCTCAGTTGGACAACCTAAAGAAGCCAAGAAAAGGCAGACAGTATTGGCGCGATAGTTTGACGCCAGGCCTATATTTCGTGATCAGTGCAACCGGCCGGCGCGCATGGCAAACACCACTGGAAGATGAAGAGAAATGGCTAACGCTTGGACTCTATGGCGAAGGTGGATTGGCGCTCAAACAGGCAAGAAAAGAGATCAGCAAACCGCACGCCAGAGAGTCAGGCTTGAAGCGACTAGGTCCGGTACTCAAGCAGCTACGCAATATGCAAGTAATCAGCGAAGTGAAGCCAGGCGTATACCGGTATAGGTCCAAGCCCTTTCTCCACTTCCACCACTTGACTGCACATGTCCGGCTGGATTCGCCGAAATTCCAAGCTACTCATCGCACTGGGTGGTTTGAGCTGGATGTCTCAACAACCGATGCCCAAGCAACGCTGGTTCAAGCCATAAAAAGACATGTATTTGAGGAAGAAAGCAAAACCTGAAGTTCAATTCGTTCAGTGTCCGGGAGTTAAATCCGTGGTCACGGAGTAAAAGCAATGCTGACAATGCTCGTTAGAAATCGCGTCGAAGATTACTCGAGATGGAAGAGCGTCTTCGACTCGGAAGATCCGAGGGCCAAGGAGGCCGGGCTACATCTCACAGATCTGTGGCGTGACACGGAAGATCCCCACAATGTGTTCTTCCTGCTCCGCGTCAGTGACCAGGCGAAGGCGCGCGCCTTCCTCGCTGATCCCAAGTCGGCTGAAGTCGGGAAGGCAGCAGGTGTAATCGACGGTGAGATCCACTGGCTCGAGAGAGATGAAGAAATATGAAGGGACCACCCCTAACATGCGGGTTAAGTCTCTGACTGCCGACACCATCCTTTCGCTTGCGCGTCGGGCTATGGACGCCCTATCCAGTTGTCAGAAACAGTAGTGGCTTCCGATGCCTTTATCGGTAAGTGGGTCCTGATTCCTGAATTGTGCATCTACGAACAGGGGGGCCCGCCCAGGGGACCCGCCGGCAAGCGGCAGCTACTCCATTCAGTTACGCGGTGATGAACTGGATATTTCCATCTCATGGACAGATCGACAGGGCCAAGATCACGAGATCGCATTCGGGGGGCCTGTCGATGGATCGAAGCGGAAGTCCGACGCCCCCGGAGTAACACATTCTTCACTTACCCGCGTAGACGAGAACACGTTGGATAGTGCTGCATTCATTGAGGACAAGCGAGTAAGGTTCGCAAGACGGATAGCGTCCAAGAATCGAGATCTACTGTCTACAGTACAATCATTAGACTATGATGGTACAAGCTACTCCAACTTCCAGGTGTATCATAGGAGCGGCACCTAACATGGCGCCTAAGTCGTTACTTGAAGGCATTGGGGCCCTCAGGGAAGGAAGAGGTTGGGGTCCACTCTAACATTGTTGATGCTAACGCTCCAATGAAGGTGTGGGCCGGTGACCCTGCCTGTTTGTCCGACGGCTCCTATTACTTCGCCCTGGCTGATCTTATCCCCCGGCTCTACCTCGATCCTGCTCATATGGCAATACATGGATATGACTCCATAGCCATGATCCAGCAGAATGGTATTGCCATTGAAGAAATAGTCGCCCGTTGTTGCCACGACACCATCCCCGGGAGCCCTTATTGCCGTTCCCTCAGGACCTGCTATGTCGAGACCACTGTGGGGATTTCTGGGCTGGTCGTTGTAGAAGCGGCGCAAGCCAAACGTGCTGGAAACAGGTCCTTCGAGGGGCAGCTTGAATTGGGTCACCGGACTTGATGACTCAGTCCAGCTCGCAAAGACGCGATCCATGGTGGTGCGTTCCTGGCGGATTCTAATCAGATCGGCCTCATTGGGATCCACCTGTCTCCGATTGGTGATGGTCAGGTATTGAGTTTCATACTCTTTAGAATTGACCTGGAAGTCGACTTGCCGCCCACCGCCGAGATCAAGCTGGTATGTCCCGGGTTCATGTGAAAGTGGGATTCCGACCACGGCCGTCCATTGATTTTCGCCTTCGCTGGCCATCACCAGTACACGATTGCCTGCAAAGCTGACCGACGGCTGCCCGGACGATTGCACGGGCACCCGGGCCACGCCACCGGGAACAGACTGATGGTGGGGCGGCACGTCTTCGGCGGCCAGATCACAGCCAACCAGCATAAGAAACAGCAATACGCTGATTCTGTAGTTAGTGCCCTTGGTCGTCCACATCTTTAGTCTCTTCAACAGTGGCAGTTAGCGTGCCCCTGCTCAGTCGTGCAGAAATCTTGTCACCAACGACAACCTTCCGTGCATCTCTTATAATCTGAGGTGATTCAGAATCCGTAGTCAATATCGCATATCCCCGCTGCAACGTGGCCTGAGGGCTGAGGGCACTCAGTGTCTGTGCCATGGCCGCTAAGTGCTGTGATCTGCTCTTGAGGCAGTCTTCAATTCTATTATTCAGTCGCACCATCTGATTCTGCAGCTTCAGCTTCCCAGTGCTGATTTTGTGCTTTGGATGAGCAATGCGCGACGCCAACACGGCAACTTTGGCGAGAGACTGACGTAGCCGGTAGGTGATGGTATTCGTAAGCCTGATTTCGACCTCATCCAGCCGTTGTGCCTGATCCTGCAATCGCTGTCCCGGGTGACGCATTCGCTTCTGCAGGTTGGATATTCTCTCGGAGATGCGATTCAATCTTCTGCTGACCTCAGCAGCAAATGCATCGTGGTAGCCCTGCAACATCTGCCGCCACTCATCCTGATCGGGGCTGATTATCTCAGCGGCTGCGGATGGCGTGGCTGCACGAAGGTCCGCCACCAAGTCCGCGATGCTAAAATCTATCTCGTGGCCAACTGCGCTAACGATGGGAATCTGGCTGTCAAATATCGCTCGAGCGACGATCTCTTCGTTAAAAGGCCATAGGTCTTCGAGAGATCCGCCACCGCGAGTCAGTACCAGCAGATCGAAGGGTCTTGCCCGGTATCGGTTAGCGAGTTGGATTGCCCGCACGATCTGCGCTGCTGCCTGATCTCCCTGCACCTGAACCGGAATGATCGTCACAGGAATCGCCGGGAAGCGGCGTTTTAAACCAGTCAGCATATCCCGTACGGCTGCGCCCGTTGGTGAGGTGATGATTGCCAGGTGATTGGGTAGAGACGGAATCTCCTGCTTCGATGCCTCAGCGAACAGTCCCTCCGCGGCAAGCTTTTCTTTCAGTCGATCGAATGCTCTGCGTAGCGCACCGTCACCGGCTTCCTCCATGGATTCACCGATCAACTGAAAGTCACCGCGACCCTCATAGAGGCCAACTCTGGCACGCAGCAGAACCTGCATGCCATCTTCCGGGCGAAATCTGATCAGTCGATTGCGGTTTCTAAACATTGCACAACGCACCTGAGCGTTTGCATCCTTCAGGGTGAAGTACCAGTGTCCCGATGAGGGCCTGGCAAAATTGGAAATTTCCCCTTCCACCAGGACCAGCGGAAATTCACGTTCCAGCAGATTCCGCACCAGACGATTCAACTCACTCACGGAGAGAATCTCGCGGTTTTGTCTGACGTCGGATAGTTCGGTCATGGGGCGAATATAGCAGATTGGGGCAGAAAAAAGGTTGGCTCGTTGCAGGAATGCATTGGCCTGGAACATCACTTGACAATTCTGAGAGGAGTCGTTGGACGTTTAACGACCGGACGCCCTTCATCTTAGGTAGCAGGTTATCTACTCGTTGCTACTCGTGTCTGCAGGTCCCTGAGACATGGGATGGGGGTGTTGCTTACGCTACTTGCCCTTGGCCATCCCTGGCCAAGGACACCTGGATCACGGCTCCGCCATCCATGGCTCCACCGCGCTCCGAAGGCGCTCCAGCAACACCCCCATCCCATGTCTCAACCAACTGCACGCTCGTAGATGCTGGGAAACTTTTGTCGGACCTTCGAGTCTGATCAGAATTCTCAGACCGGGAGCACCTTTTTTCTGTATAATTGCGCACTTTCAAGGTCCACTGATTTTGGAGCCGCTCCCGGATATGTCGCGAGAAGCACTCGCATACCTTCTTCTTCAGACATCGCCAGTCTCTTGTGAACGGAAATCTTCGACCGCTGCTACCCAGCTCGTTCTCTGTTGGAGTCATCCCTAAATGTCGCGCAACATCCATGGGGAAAAGATACTCATCCTGGATTTTGGCGCCCAGTACACTCAGCTGATCGCACGACGGGTGAGAGAGATCGGCGTCTATTGTGAAATCCATCCCCATGATATGGCGGCAGAGAGGCTGCAGGATTTCGATCCTCAGGGGGTGATTCTTTCCGGCGGGCCCGAGTCGGCCACGGTTGATCACAGTTTGCGTGCGCCGGACGGCATCTTTGCACTCGGGGTTCCATTACTCGGGATCTGTTACGGCATGCAAACCTTAGCTGTGCAGTTAGGGGGTAAGGTGGAGTCGTCCGATAAGCAGGAATTCGGCTATGCCCGGGTAAAGGTAACAGGAACCGGCGCCCTGTTGGCTGATATAGCGGATGAGCGACAGGGAGACGACCGGTATCTCGATGTCTGGATGAGCCACGGCGACAAGGTGACGCAGTTGCCTGAAGGATTTGCGTGCATGGCGGAGACCGACAACACTCCCTTGGCAGCGATGAGCGATGACAAGCGACGTTATTACGGTGTTCAGTTTCATCCCGAAGTGAATCACACCCTGCGTGGCGTACAGATACTGCAGCGCTTTGTTCTTGAAATCTGCGGTTGCAAAGGGCTCTGGACGCCGGTAAACATCGTTGACGACATCGTTGCCGATGTGCGACAAAAAGTGGGGCAGGACCGGGTCATACTTGGACTGTCCGGTGGTGTGGATTCTTCAGTAGTGGCAGCGCTGCTCGACCGGGCGATCGGTGACCAGCTCACCTGTGTCTTCGTCGACAATGGCCTTCTGCGCAAGAACGAAGCGGACCAGGTCATGCAGATGATGGGCAGAGAAACCGGCAACGTATTGAATCTGGATATCATTCGGGTAGACGCAGAACATCAATTCCTCAGCAAGTTGGCCGATGTCCAGGAACCGGAGCAGAAAAGAAAGTTGATCGGCAATACCTTTATAGAGGTCTTCGATGCCGAAGCGGCAAAGATCGAGAACGCGAAGTTTCTTGCTCAGGGAACCATCTACCCGGACGTAATTGAATCCGCTGGTCATGAGGGTGGCACTGCCCATGTGATCAAGTCTCACCACAATGTTGGTGGACTGCCGCAGGACATGAATCTGGATCTGATCGAACCGCTGCGTGAACTGTTCAAGGATGAGGTCCGAAGAATTGGACTGCAGTTGGGTTTGCCCGAGGAGATCGTGCAGCGACACCCGTTTCCAGGGCCTGGACTCGGGGTGCGAATTCTCGGCGAAGTCAAAAAAGAATATGCGGACATTCTGCGGCAAGCTGATGATATTTATATGGAAGAGCTGCACAAGGCTGATCTATACCACAAGGTCAGTCAGGCATTCGCCGTGTTTCTACCGGTGAAATCCGTGGGGGTGGTGGGCGATGCCAGACGCTATGAGTACGTCATCGTCCTTAGGGCCGTGGAGACCGTTGATTTCATGACGGCAAGATGGGCGCATCTTCCCAATGAATTTCTGGAAGTAGTGTCCAGCCGCATCATTAACGAGATAAGCGCAGTGTCCCGGGTTGCCTATGACATATCCAGCAAACCGCCGGCAACGATCGAGTGGGAGTAGTGACATGGGCTGTAAGCCCCATAGACACTGACTTTTACCACTTGTAAACCACTTGAAAACACCCATTTTTGAGTGGTTTTTGTAAACAAACTTGTAAACACGTGCCACTACTGAAAATCGTAGGTGTATCAAGTATGTGACAGTACAATACTTGAAGAGGATACGCTCCGAACCTAAGCCATAATGTTCACAGTGACTTAGAAAAGGAGCGTTATTATGAGCAGAGGGCAAGTATTGGCTGTAGACTTTGAGAAGCGAGAACTTAAAGACACACAGCAGAATTCTGACAGCGACAATCAGTCGTTCTACCGTAACAAAACCAAAATCTGTAATGACGCAGTCACCATCTTTCAAACAGCAAAGAGTGGTGGCATTTGGCATATGCGTGCGTACGTAGGCGACGCTGACAAGTACTACCAAAAGAGTCTGCGAACTAGAGACAAAGCGAGTGCGATTGATAAGGCTACGTTGGAGCACGCTAAGTTGCTCGTACTTAAGTTTGAGGGCAAAGCAATCTTCTCGCCCACTGTGTACAAAGCAGTAGAACAATACTTACAGCACAGATACGACTATGACGTTCAGATGGACAGCATCACGGTTGGTAGGTGGAGCACTATTAGAACGCACATGAATTGGTTCAAGCGCTTTGTGAATGCCGAGTACAGATTGGACAACTTCACAGCGAAGGCACTGATGGACTATCAGCGTTTTCGTAGGGAAAAGGGTGCTAAGGACGTAACGATTGCTAACGAGCAATCTACTATCAATCACTTTTGTAAGTGGGCGTATGACGAGGGTTTACACAACATAACGAAATACGCCTTCCCCAAAATAAAGCAAAGGGGTGAGGACACAGCGTCGATACGCAGAGCAACGTTTACTGATGACGAATACAAGGCTTGCTACAAAGACTTACAAACATGGTGTAGCAAGGCATCGAAAGAAAAGGCAGTAGCACGACTGAATGAAGCCGCGGGT
>Ga0187827_10002891_pt1 | contig 22918 bp, 19 predicted proteins | sample ETNtaG_39_FD_167969 | JGI IMG/M metagenome (GOLD analysis project Ga0187827, IMG submission 167969) | Marine microbial and viral communities from oxygen minimum zone, Eastern Pacific Ocean - ETNP2014_SV_150_PacBio MetaG (Illumina Assembly) | ecosystem: Environmental > Aquatic > Marine > Hypoxic... | reverse complement strand
TTCTGGGTAGTTTTCTGGGTAGTTTTCTGGGTAGTTTTCAGTGTAGTTTTTTCATCCTCTCCCGCTTCGGCGAAACGGAACGTTATCCTGAATGAGTCGATATCTTCCAAGGTATCAGGAACATTTCCGGTGAACCCTTCCCAACCGTTCATCATTTTATAAAAACCAGAACCAACGTTCTCCGCAAGCTTCACGGTACGGAACGTGCGGGCTATTACAGGATTGCGGGGTAATGAAAAATCTTCCTTAATGATATATTCCAATTTCTTCGGAAGACACCCCGGATTGAAGAACTCCAGCCTGTCGTGGAACGCGCGGATGCGTGGCACCGCAGGACTGAAATAATCGGTATGCATGCATAGATTGACCAGAGCCTCCCTTACCGCCTGTACGTGGGGTTGGTCCACTACCCGGAAGCCGTTAGCGTCCATCTTGAACGGTATATCGATCCTCCGGAATAACCTGTCCATGATGGAAAAGAAATAATCGAACAGGTTGTTCTCAGGTTCGAGCCTGAATGTGTAACGCGTCGGGCCATCACCGTATGATGTCCCTGGTATCTCAAGGTATTCCATTCTGAAGTCAGATGTTATCTTGCGTACCGCGTCCTCGGTACCGAACAGAAGAACACCCCCATATGTGGCTTTTTCATTTTTCAAGGCGCCCAGTTTCTCCAGGAGTACGGGTGTGGCAAGGGAATTGTACCGGTGTCCCGGCCTGCTCACCCGCAGATAGTTCCTGAAACGCTCAAGGGTTGTGTTATTCAGCGATCCCAGTGAAAGATCGGTCTCGCATTCGTCTTTTCTCGTGAATGACGATTCCCGGTAAAAGCTGTCTATCTCCTCGTCGGTCGCCCTCTGGTTCCCGCTTCCCGTGCGAATGAACGTATTCTTCCTGCTGTTGTAGTAGATCGGTTTGAGGTGGTGCGGAACCGGTGGGATGTAGAAGCCAAGAACGGTTTTTCCGTCGATATCATGCTTTTTGGACTCCACGTGAATGATCATGTTGAATTTGCTCTTGTTTCTCAATGTAGTCGTGAAGTCCAATACTATCTTTTCCGGATTTTCAACACTGGTTATCTCATAGGAAGTGCCTCTTTCCGTGACCCCAAATACAAGCCAGCCACCTGCCGTGTTGGAAAAAGCGCTAACGGTCTCCCAGGAGCTTTTCGGGATCTTGTTCCTGGCTGTTTTGACCTCGAAATCTTCCCACTCGATCTCTTCTAGTTTTTCTATGAGCTCTTCTCGGTTCATACATCCACCACCTCCATCCCAACTTCCCGCAATCTCTCTGCTATCACTCCCCTGTGACAGTAATCAGGATTTTTCTCAAAACACATTTGGACGATTTTATTTTCATCACTCATTGTCTTAATCCGATCAAGATGGTTTTCTTTGGTTTGGAGATCATCGGAATATTCCTTAAATAATCTTCGATAATCCTCATCCGTATGGAGGTTTTTCTTTCTTTTCGATTCAATCCCCAACTCGGGTATATGCACGTATTCGATCCCCGCTTCTTTTAGATGATCGGTCAATCTCGATTTGGAAAAACCTTTCTTTCTGCTGAATGGATTATTTCTAACGTCAACGAGAACGTGGATTTTGTTCTCCGATAGCTCACGGATAACCCCGTCAATATTTTTTCCCTCATAGCCGATTGTAACTATTCCTCGCTCATTATTCGCTATCATCAACCTTCCTCAGCTCGATATCCTCGTTAGTATATTTAAGTATAAATATGACGCAAGTGAAAGTAAGTTCACAATCTATACCGCTAAAACGGCATTCAACTCTCCGATAATACTATTCAACTCCTCCCTAAAGACCTGATACACCCTGTAAACCCCGCCCTTCTGGTTGAACGGTACGTCGTCAAAATCATCCATCTCGATGGTCAAACTGGCAGTGATGTGATCTTTTATCATGATCAGCCATTCGACCTGTTCCTGGGTGAATGTTCTGCCGGACATCTGCTGCTGGGTCATCCACAAGGTAAATCTCTCGTCCACGGTATCCGAGAACGGCTCCAGTATCTCCGCCTCCCCACGGCAAAACGTACCAGAGACACTATGTTCGTCAACAGTTTCTGAGGCCCGGCGCCTCTTACCTTCGCTCTTTCCAGATGTTCGTATGCCTTCCATACCAGATCGGTGGATAAATCGTAAGGTGGTCGCTCTATTGCCCGCGCCAGTTTCTTGATCTCAGCGTACGTTAAGAATCTCTGACCGTGGGGTTTGCTGTAAATGATCTCGAGGGCAGTAAGCTCGTCATGGTTCTCCTCAATGAACTTTTTGAACTTATCTACCGTTTCCTGCGCCCGCTCCTTCGCCGCCTCATCGTAACCCGCGTACCGCAAAGAATCCTCGCTCACATTATCGATTATCTGCTCCGTTTTCTTCTTTATGTTGATTATGAGGTCCCTGAAATCCGGGTCGTCGAATGGCTCGCAGGCTTTCTCCACCAGCTTCGCCCCTGCTCGTTTCAGGTCTGCCTCCGAGGGCTCGCCGGTACCCGACAGCTCCCTTGCCTTTTCCTGGAGAACGTCGGGGTCCACAGCATCCAGTAGGCCGTTTATCATCTTTTTTATGCCTTTACCCCCCGCTGCTGCCGTAAGCTCCGCCCGCTCATAATCGTCCAACCTGCGATCCCTTCATTGAGATGGAACTCACGAACAGCGACTCCAAATCCTGCACCGAGGTTGATTTTACTAACATCCTGTATCTGCCACCCTGCTGACAGGAGTAATTTGTCGATATTCTCGCGTGCATCTGCTCCAGGCATCGTCATGGAATTCGGCAGTATATTGTAATGAAGTTTTACATACTTTTCTATTGACTTATGAGGATACGAAATTTTCCTACGAACCATCTTGTCTTGGATAACCAAAAACCTTCAATACCTCCTCCCCCATTCTCCCAGCCATGACCTCACCCCCATCTTCACCTATTCCTAAACTTAGCTCTGAGCCATCCCTCCACCTCATCCCTCTGGACATAATCGAGATCGGTTACACAAATTTCATCTCCTCGTGGCTTTACAACGGTCCTGAAGGAATATTTCTGATAGACCCCGGCCCTGCATGCACCATTCCAGTACTCATCGCGGCACTGCGTGCCAGAGGGATCGAAAATCTGGATTATATTTTATTGACGCACATACACATGGACCACGCCGGCGGCATTGGTCACCTCCTGGCTGAATTCCCAGCCGCGAAAGTTGTGTGCCATGAGATAGCGGTGCGCCACTTAATTGATCCCAGCAGATTGTGGGAAGGCTCGAGATCGGTTATCGGTAAAGTCGCCGACGTCTACGGCGGGATTATTCCGGTACCGGAGGACAAAATAATAGTTACTGACAGAATAGATTTCGGGGACGGTATTTCGGTCATACCCGCTCCCGGCCACGCGTCGCACCACCAGTGTTTCGCATTTCGTGACCATCTTTTCGTGGGTGAGCTTATGGGTACTTACGTACATCTCCCGGAAGAGCTGTATCTGCGGCCTGCAACGCCATCGAGGTTCGTCCTTGAGGATTATCTGACGTCCATGCATAATTTGGAAAAGTATTTACGGCCGAATATCTGTTTTGCGCACTACGGATTACGACAAGACCCTACGGATATCTTGAGCACAGCAAGGTCTCAATTGAAGCTCTGGGTGCGAATTATCGACGAGAACAGAGACAAAGAATTGGACGAAATTCTGATTATATTGCTTACCGAGGACAAGATATTCGGAAGGCTGGGGAAACTCCCCCCGCTTATTCAAAAAAGAGAAATTCATTTCGTACGAAATTCCATCTTGGGGATGCTCGAATATTTAAGGTCAAAATGAGTTTTTATTTTCTGGCAAGAGCAATCTTCACCGATCTCTCGGCCCATTCCAAAATTTTATCCGTATCATCGAGAATATCGGCCGGTACCACGTAGTAAGGCATTTTCATACGCCGTTTCCCAAAGGGTGGAATGAAAGGCTGCGAACCCTTTTTGACATAATCTTCTTCGTTGGATTCGCCTATCTTAAAATAAAGAGTGCCACCGTATATGAGGGCAAACATCTTCCCGCCGGAAAAGAGACCCGCTCCCCCGAACATCTTCTTCACCGTAAGGTCCTCGAGACCCTCCAGTTTCTCCGTTACATAATCCAGATATCCCTGATCCACTGCCATAATATCACCTTGTTTTTTGTATCCAACATATTGTTTATTACATGAACCGTTATTATGTCCGTGACGGATAATAATGTGTGAACCATTAAATATTGGCTAAGCGATGATCATTGAAACGATCAATAAAAGAAGAGTGTATTGATGAAAAAAATGATAAAAGCTTCTCTGCTCTGTGCAATTCTCCTCTTAGTGATCTCGAGTACCGGCTGCACCAATGACGATGGGCCTGTGGTTTACGAGTCGGCCCCCGACTTTTCTCTGATCGATACCGATGGTGAGAAATTCAGCCTGGGCAAATACCTGGGCGAAGTAATCATACTGGACCTTATGGCCACATGGTGCGGGCCGTGCGTTGAGGAAATGGATCATCTGAAAAGGATTCATAATGATTACAAGGCCGAGGGAGTCCGAATAATATCCATTGATGTGGACAACGGTGAGGACCGGAAAAAGTTGAACGATTTTAAATTAAAGCATGAATGCGATTGGCAGTTTGCGCACAACGGCGGCTCCGTGGGAAATACCTATGGCGCGGATTCCATACCCATGATTTATATAATCGACAGGGAAGGCTCCATAGCATTCAAACAGATCGGATTGACCGATTATTCGGTCATCAAAAAAGAGGTGGAGAAGCTTCTATAAAAATCATTTTCGATTATTCTAGGCCCCTGAATACCCCAGATGATGAGATCTCTCTGAGACTTGATGCGTCATGTCGAAGTATACCGTACCCTGGTCCGTAATGGAACCGGATATCATCTTGTGAATGAATTCTCTGTTATCTTTCTTTTCGTACATATCGTTTATGAAGGGACCTGAATTGCCAAAAATGTAAACCTGCCCGTTTCCCTTTTTCACATGATAGGCCATCCCCATGGGCCCGTCAAGGTCCCAGGTGTCCTGAATCTCATTATCATTCATATCTATGAACGAATAGCCCACAATTTTCTGGTCCTTCACAACAACAGGAGATGATGCCAGCACTCGCACTATGTTATCATCTTCTATAGGTTCATCATCAGTGTCCACCGGTCCCAGGTGGGTGTCGTTCATGCCTTCAGCAGAATCCGTAACGTTCAATCCTCGGGGGCCGTTAAATATTAAATCCATATCGGTGCCGAAAAAATCACATTTAATGGTAATGAATTCCCAGTTATACGTGTAACTGGTATCGATCAATCGATGATCATAATATCGTATCCTGAAATATCTAGTAAAGGGCTCGGCAAGGTCCGATCGATCCGAGGCAAAAACAAGCGTGCCCCCTTTTTTCACATAATCGATAAGAGAGATCCTCTCCTCCGGTGTGATGGGGGTCTCCAGTCCAATCAGGAATAAAATACTCTCGGATGGGGTTTGGATATTTACCGCATTGCTGGTATTGGAAAGAATGCGAAATTTGTACGGAAGTGAATTCTTTATATCCCTCTGTATCTTTGAAAGATTTTTCCAGCCACCGGTATCCACCTCCGGTTCATCATCCTCATCCGTGCACCCGGTGGTCATTACGACGAAGATGAATAGTAACGCAATCAATCCTGACATTACACACTTGCTGGATTCTTTCACAGTGATCCACCATTATCCCGGATTTTTATGAATATAAAACATTGAAGAATATAAACGATCGGTGTCCTTGAACATACTTGAAACATAAGCGTTTTCGATAAGAGAACTCAGCTGATCACTGTTCGCCGTCCTCGCTTTCACCTACTTTTCTCTCTCTCTTTAATGTTTTCGAGCGCTTCATCAATCGTTCCTTACGATTGATCTTACCGGACCTGCTTCCCGACGTTGTGCCCATGCTCTCGTAATCCTTTTCAGTGTAGTAGGTATTCCGATCAGAGACGAAGAACTCATCCTCCTCCCGTTCTTTACGGCTCTTCCTTATTTTGGGTTTCTCCTCCTGATCCTTCCTACTTTTTTTTACGCTTTTTATAACCACGATGATGAACACACCAATGGCAATTATGAATATTATCGCAAGGACCATGTATCCCGTGCTGAGCTGAGTTTCCTGCTTCGACTCGGTCAACTGTATAGAAATGTGTCCAGCCCCCTCTTCGCCGCCGGAATGATCAGTCAATGTGAACTCAAGCATTTGTTCCTTGGTAAGATCCATTGATTTGGTTTTCCACGACAGTACAACTAGTATTTCCTCCCCCGGAGCTATTACATCGATATTCTCCTCGACCACATCTTCCTCACCGTCCACGGACAGGTGAACCGTTAAACCAGTGGCCTTCACCGTCAATTTATTCTTTATTAATAAGCTAAGGGTATGCTTACTGCTCTCACTCAATTTTACATTATCTTCGTTTTCCACTAGTTTATTATCGATATTGATAGATATTATTTCAAGCCTGTTGGCCTTTATCTGAAATTGAAGCGCCTCGGTTTTCGATACTCGACCCATAGTCCCATTGATCAGGACCAAGGCGGTCTCTTCGCTTTGTAACGGCACATTGCTGAAATCGATCCTCACCCATACCCATATCTTCTGGTAGGGGGCAAGAGTCAGCCGCAGCTCCGCGCTCTTCTGATCCTGCAGCGGTTTGATGATTCCACTCACCCCATCCAAGTTCAATACGGAAGTGAAGTCCTTTGTGGTATTTTCACCATCGATTTCCGTATAAATATCGGTGAAGTAAGCGTTTATCGAAGAGGGTTGGGTTGCAAGGGATATAGTCACATTTCGATTGGCATTACTGGTGCTGGTGAGATAAAAGGTCATCTGCCGAGAATCACCCTGATGGAGCGTCTCCGTTGACGCAAAGGTTTTTGCGAGGGTCAGACCCGTTGTGGGATTTACAAATATTTCAATATTCATCTTCTCCCATAATCCCTCCTTTGAAGTGAAATTGAGCTTCACGGTATTCGTTCCGGTAAGGGATTTTGAGGCAATTCCGATATGGATCTCAAACACCTCCCTGGAACCGGGTGATATGGTTGCGGACACCGGGGTAAATACTAAAGTCCAGTTCTCGGGAAGCGAATCAATCTTGGGAGTAAGCTCCAAATCAGCGTTACCCGTATTATTTACACCCACCTCATAGATCACATCATTCCCCGGATTTCCAGCCTTTTCAAGTACTGCAGTATGCAAAAGCATCCCGTAGTTTGATCGGATCACTACCTCCAGTTCCTGGGTGTATTCCTTCCCCCCATTTTGTGAATCGACATCCAAGCCCACCACGATCTGCCTGGGCTCCCCGAAGTTGGGGGGGAAAACCGTAAGGACAATATTCTTCACAGAATTGCCGCTTATTGTAAACGAATCATCTGAAAGAGACCCGATCCATGAGTTATCAGCCGCAATGGTTCCTTCTACAATCTTTCCAGACAGCGAAATGTCAACTTGATCAGGATCCCCCAGGTTATTTTCGATACTTACATTGAAATCCACCTGTCCCCCTGTGTCAACCAGCTGGGTCGTATGATCTACGGAAAGAGTAAGTGAAGGCGGAAGTGAAACAAGCATCAGAGCTTGTACCGTATATTTACTACCAAGACTAACGTTGAGATAGATTAATTTCTCTCCCACTACCGTTGAAGTGATCCAGATATCGGATGTTTCCGTCATATGCCCGTCTACCCACAGGGGCATGGTATCCGAAGATGTGGTAAATGCTATGTCCCACGGCGTAATATTCTCGAGCTTGAGTTGAAAATCCTGACCGGATGCAAGATCATTCCGGACCTGGAACCGTATCACCGAACTCTTCCCGTTATCAATTTTTATGTAATCATACCCATCGAACTCGTTAAAATCGTCCGTTTTAGCGCCCGGGAAATTTGTGCTGAACTGTTCATCACCCCTATGTTCCACGGGGGAGCAAGAAAATTCTTTAATACCAAATATCACAAAACATTGGAATGTTACAAAAATAATTATAATCAAATTTATTACGCTTTTCTTCTTCATACTCAATCCTCCTCATCGATACCCAGGATATCCATTATGTCATCAAGAGCACTGGAATCTTCATCGGCCGGAGAATTTCTCTTTTCTTTCTTTTCCACAGACTCCGGGGCTGCTTCTTCGTTTACGGACACTGGAGGCATGGGGGTTTTCACATCATCGGATGGGGCGGCGATATCAAGTTCAACAGGTGGAGCTTCGGGAGATTCAGCCAACTCTTCCGGTTCCGAATCATCGTCACCACCTGCGGCTTGTTCTGGCTCGACACCTTCCGATACTTCTTCATGTGGTTCTGCATCATCTTCGACATCTGTAGTTGGGACCTCGTCCTCATCATCTTTGATATCTGTAGTTGGGACCTCGTCCTCATCATCTTCAATATCTGTAGTTGGGACCTCGTCCTCATCATCTTCAATATCTGTAGTTGGGACCTCGTCCTCATCATCTTCGACGTCTGCAGTTGATACGTCTTCAGTATCTTCCGCAAATTCTTCAGGCAGCTCCGCGTCCCCTTCAGCATCCCCAAACGGGATTGACACGACCTCCGCTTCTGATTCGTCTACTACATCCAAAGTCTCTTCCGGTTCAGGGAGATCAGCGGGGATCTCCTCTGCATCAACTATGACGTCAGTGACATTCAGAGGTCCCTTTCCTGCCCCCTCGGGTGGGATATATTCCATTTCGGGAGCCAGAGGCAGTTCCGATCCAGGTACATCATCTCCCGGTGGGAGGAATTCAACACGCTCCCCGGGAGGCGGAGGCATTATTTTCATTTCATCCGGCGTCAATTCGCCGGGGGCCGGGGGCGGTAGTGCCGGGGTCTTTTTCCCCCCCTTGCCGTCGGGCAACGCCTTGCCCCTATGTCCCTTTACCCTGGGTTTTGTTCTTATACCATGAGCCTTGAACATGGCAACTAGTGTCTGGTCCAGTGCTTCGAAAGTTCGGCGTTCGCTTAAGCGCTGGGTGGAATAGATACTTGTGGGAATGAGATCGTCGATCACAACCGCTTCGGATCTTTTTCGTACGTCAATAACTTCGAATCGCTCACGCTTCCCGCGCTTTGCACGTTTAATTATCAATATCAGAAGAATGAATAATGCCAGCAGCAGGACTATGATACCAAGAATAAGGTTAAAGTTCATACCCAGTGCATCGCTCCATGTTTCCTCCACGGCATCTTCCCTTTTAAATCCAAGCAGCTCGGATCGGGCACTGGCGCCATCAGCGGAGGTGGCGATAAGAACGATAGTGGAGTCCCTGTTCACATTGGCTGAATCGGGTATGTCTACAGTTAGCAGAACGCTCGCCATCTCCCCACTTTTGATATGAAGCGCTCCTGCCGGGGTCTTTACGTATTTCGAAAAAGCACCTCCAACTCCCAGTTCCACGGTAACGTCATCCCGGCCGGTGTTCTTGATGAAAGCACGGATGGTTTGGTTGGTCCCGTCTGTTATCATATACAGATAATTCGTTTCATTGAACCCTACGGTGAGCTGAAATTCGCTGATACGCAGGGTGAAAAAAGAAATTTCGGAATACTGGTGTCCATCGAATGCCTTGATCTCCACGTAAATGATCTCGCCGCGCATTAAGGGAGCCTCCACCTGATAACTCGTCGCATTCGAAACAAGGCTCCATCCGAGTATATCACCCAAGAGTGGCTCGCTCCCAAGGCGGATATAATAGGAAAAAATTTCATCACCACCGGGACTGTCCTTATAATGGGCCCCGCTCCAGTTTAAGAGAGGGGTTGGATCTGTGGAACTATGCAGAGCGATATCAGATGGTCCGGCGATTTCTCTAGCGCCTTTCACGTGGACAACACCCTCGAATATTCCCGAGAATGCGTTCCCGTCATAACATTTCACCTGAACGTAATAATATCCCGGCGACAGCGAGTCCTCGATCTGGTAAAAATTGTCATCCCCCGTGCTCCTCCAGGGAATGAGGTTTCCCTGATCTGGGCCGCTGCCCATACGGAACCAGAATAGAATGTCATCACCATTCAGGTCTACAGCGCCCTCCCACCGGATCAGGGGGGATGGGTTCCGGGTCTCCCTCGGGGTGAGTGAACTGGGTGGGAATGGAGCAATGTTATCCGACGGATCGAAAATGATCATACGCAGTTCCCTTACTGGAGAGAACTCGTAGCCGTCGGTGGCGACCACTTGGACGTAATAGGTGCCGTAAGGTAGCATGAACGGTAGCTGGTACATGGTGTTGACGCTGGTGGGTGTGCTCTTGATGATGTCGGTTCCGTGCCAATCCGTCCCGATGGTCATGAAGTACTCTATGAGATCGTTTACATCCTTGTCGGTACTGGCACCCCAGGTAATGGTGGGATCCCGACGGACCGTATAAAGCGGACTGATGGCTCCCGGCACCCCGGGAGGGTGATTGCCGTCTAAGCTTATGGTCATGACAGAGCTGGAGATCTCCGAATAAAATTCACCATCAAAGCTCTTTACCTGGATGTAGTAAAAACCCACCCCCAGTTCTTCCTGTATTTGGTACGAGGTTGAATGACCTACATTGTGCCAGGGAAGAACGTTATCGTCAACTCCGGTGGTCCCGATCCGTATTGAATATTCAAGCTCTTCGTAGGGCGTTTCCTGGTCCAGGGCCCCCCACCAGCTTATCAGCGGCAGCCTATCGCTGGTGCTGTTGGGCCAAATCTTTGAAGGAGGCGATGGTATGTAATTGTAGAATAAAGTAAGGTTCAGGTCCTTGTCACCGTACATGAGATAATCCGTGCCACCCCAATGATCCCGGATACTGAACGACAGTTGATAAAAACCATCTGAAAACGCGGCGTCGGGGTCTATATCATAGGTAAACACGTAAGTCCGGACGTCCACAGGGGCCAGGTACGGCATGCTGGCATTGGGACCCTCATTTTCACCATCCACCAGTACGACAATCTTGTCTTGGGGATCCATTAGGGACAGATTGATGGTGAAATTACCCATGGATTCGCCATCGGGGTCCTCATAAACGATGCTTAACCTTGAGGAATCATTGCCGTATTTATTCACAAGCGATTTACTGAGAGTGATCTCTTTGATAGAGGGACTGGTGTTGTTATATATAAATAACTCATCGGTATTGTTGTGGTAACCTTCGGAGGTGAGTGTTGATTCCCCATCGAAAACGCCCATGAATAGGTCATAGGGGCCAGGGCGAAGTGTCACCGGAGGATCATAAGCATAGCTAACACGCCACCGGAACGCACCCGACTTCTCTATAAGAACACCATTCTCCCCGTTCTTCACCCCATCAATAAGAACTATCTCATTTTCATTCACATCTTTTATCTTCAATGATATTTCAAAATCCATCATCGAGAGTGTGTCCATATCGTAAAACTCACCCTGTATCGTGGTTTTAGCGGAGCCGCTCATATTGATCGTATCAGGTTGGCAAGCCAGGGAAAGTACCCCCGGAACATATTTTTTGACCAGAGTGACGTTCCTTTCAATATTAAACATATCCATCTCGATCAACGGACCCCCTTTCTCCCACAAAGCGAGATCGACGCGATATCTTCCCTCTATCATGTCTCCTGGGTTTTCGGGATACCATAAATGGGTTGCTTCGTATGTTCCGTTCCCGGTGATGGAAATATTCAGTCCGGATAAGTTTGTAGCACTTTCGAATACAGTAATATTGCTTTCAATTCCCCTCAGGGTTAGGTTCATAAAAAAGTCATCGGGAGACTGCTCATCTACATCATGGAACACCATTGTGATGGGTATTCCATCAGGATCCAAAGCGTTCAATGGCTCGGTTTCGAAAAATATCGATTCATTCTGGAAATATGGCGATACAGATAGAAGTGTGAAGTTACAGTCATTATCATCGAAGGAAAGTGTGCATTTCCACCCAAGCCTATGATATACAAGAACCTGAACATCGTATTGGCCAAATATGAGATCCTGTGGGGGTGCCCAGTTGTAGAAAAAATTGAAATCTTCCGGGGAACTTTGTATAATATTCAAGGAATCATTTCCACTTGTTGTGTTTTCACATAAAAGGGTCTGTTTTCCTTCGGTGTCCTTTATTCCGATTGTTATTTTATAATCCAATATCCCGAAACCAACTTTATCAGAGAATGACCCACTTATATTTACAGTTCCGTTGTATCTCAATATCGAGGAGGGAACGGTTGTGATGCTATTCCCATCGATTTCCAACTGGGGTTTTGCGATTACTTTGATGTCATCAACTCGATAATATTCACTTTCCACACTTATCTTGTTTCTAAATCGAATGGCGCTAGTGTTTGTAAATGAAGAAGAAGGAAGGTGCACTCTTTCGAACCGATAATTATTCTTGCTGCAATTGGCCCCGTGCCAGTAATTTAAAGTGGTCCATTGACTGGTTGTGGACGAACGGAAATCGACCCAGAGAATGTCCTCGCTCCCACCGGGCCCGTCGATACCTCCACCGCTACTTGGTCCCCCATAGGCCTCGAATTCCACAACCGCCCTTGAATAAGCGGAAAGGTTTAAAACCTTTGAAATATAACCGTGAGTATTGTAGCTGTTCCCTTTGAAATGCAGGTGCCGTGTGCCGTTCTTCGGGTTGGTGGTGGCGATCTCGGTCCCACCGCTACCGTCTTCCTCGACCCATCCGTTGGTGGCGAAGGAATTGGATTCGAAAGTTTCGGATAGGAGTATCTGGGACAGTTCGGCTCTGGTTGTTTCTTGAACAGTATCGACATTAGAGTTGATCTTGGTAATTGTACTGTTATGCATAGTACCCTCATCATCGGTGGAGAAGGAAAAAAGATACGAACTGCTGGTTACCATAAGTACAAGGATATAGATATAAATAGGTTTTTTCAGAGAAAGGAACATGCGATCACCTAACAGAGCTATTGAACCTGTTATAGATTATTGAATAACTATCGTCTTTTTACTATAATAAAGCTAACGGAAATATTGACAACTATAATACATCTTATGGATAATTTTTATTCAAATTTCAACGTCTTAAACGAAACTAGTGTCGTGTCATCCCCATAATGTCGCAACGTGTGCTTGCTTCCACGTTGTAGGCAAACATGTTCGCCTGACATTTGAACGTTGACGCGACACTAGGTCACAATCCGATTCAATCCATTGACAATATCTTCCATCACCATCCCGGCGTTCTCCCAAAACCTTAAATGTGCCACGTCGTCGTATGGGGTCTCACCCTGGTTAATAATTATTAATTTCGCGCCGTTATCAAGAGCCAGTGAAGGCATGTTGGCCGCGGGAGTGACAACGAGAGACGAGCCAATGACCATGAATACATCACAGGTCTTCGATCTTTCCATTGATATCCTTATCTCTTTTTCGGGCATAGGGTCACCGAAATTCACCACACTGGACATCAGCCGCCCCTTGCATTTTGGGCATACTGGCTGTCCCTTCCCAAGTTTATGGGTTCGATATCCTTCACCGCAAATACTTTTATCCCAACCCGCTTCCGTAAAAGAGAGACGATTGTCGCATTCCAGGCATTTCATCAGTGCATGGTTGCCATGCAGCTCCCCGATCATTTCCTGCGGTATCCCCGAAGCGAGGTGCAGGTTGTCCACGTTCTGGGAAATGAGAAAGTCAAGTTTCCCCATTTTTACAAGTTCGACGATGGAATAATGGGTTCTGTTGGGACGGATCTCCGACATGCTCTTGGACCTTGGTGGCGGCAATCCCTTGTCCCTACGGGTCCAGACGCCGTCCGGACCACGGTAATCCGGCAGACCCGATTCGGTGCTTACTCCGGCGCCGGTGAATATCACGAGGCGGTCCGATCCGGTGATCCATTCTATTGCATTTTGTAATTTCTCTTTGTAATGCATAATTGGCCCTTACCGTAAAAATTGGATTTAAATAAACGAATGAACTTTGTCCGGCTAAGTATATGGTATATTAATAATTTAAATAAGATTGATATATTTCCATCAATATCGACAGAATCGAGTAAATGTAAAATGGTGAAGAACATGTCACGAATTGTAAAATGTGGATTGATACAGGCCAAGGCCGATATTTCTACCGACCTCCCTGTGGACGAGATAAAGAACTACATGATGGATAAGCACGTGAAATTGATCGGAGAAGCCGCATCCAAGGGGGTCAAGATACTCTGTCTCCAGGAACTGTTCAATGGTCCCTATTTCGCCGCCGAACAAAAACCGAAATGGTACGACATGGCGGAACCAATACCGGACGGCCCCACAACGGAAGCCATGATGGAGCTTGCTGAAAAGCACAAAATGGTCCTCATCGTTCCCATATACGAAAAGGAAATGTCCGGTGTGTACTACAATACTGCCGCGGTGATCGATGCCGACGGAACCTACCTTGGAAAATACAGAAAGACACACATACCCCATGTACTGCCCGGATTCTTCGAAAAATATTATTTCCGGCCCGGGAATTTTGGCTATCCTGTGTTCGAGACCGAGTATGCTGATGTAGGTGTTTACATCTGCTATGATCGCCATTTCCCTGAAGGGGCCAGGGCCCTCGCATTGAACGGAGCGGAGATCATTTTCAACCCCTCGGCAACCGTTGCCGGGCTTTCCGAGTACCTTTGGAAACTGGAGCAGCCGGCCCATGCTGTTGCAAATGGGTATTTCGTTGGTGCCATAAACAGGGTAGGACACGAAGCCCCCTGGAATATCGGCGAGTTCTACGGGACCAGTTATTTCTGCGATCCGCGGGGGCAAATAGTTGCTGAAGGAAGCAGAGACCTGGATGAGATCGTTACAGCCGATCTGGATTTCGACATGATCGACGAGGTACGAAACATATGGCAGTTCTTCAGGGACAGACGGCCGGAAATGTACGACGACCTGCTCGAACTCTGAACCTCCCCTATCACCTAGAGAAATTAATAATCATATAAGAGGTGAAATAATTATGAGTGAGTTTGAAGACCTTTTCAATTTAAGCAAGTTCACGGCCAAAGACATACTTGAAATAGAGAAGAAACACCTGGTTCCCGCGGTGGGCCATTACTATACCGAGCCAAAACTGTTCGTCAGGGGCGAGGGAGCAAACCTGTTCGACTCCGAGGGGAAATCATACATCGATCTTTTCGCTGGGGTCTGCACGGTTCACTCGGGGCATTGTCATCCCACAATGACTGGCGCCTTGAAAAAACAGCTCGACCTGTTAATGCACACCACAACGCTCTACCCTACCATACCCATGGCGCTCTATGCTAGGAAACTGGCTTCCCTAAGCCCTGCCGGTCTCGAAAAATGTTTTTTCGTCAATTCAGGTAGCGAAGCGAACGAAGCTGCTCTGCATCTTGCAAAAAAATATACCAACTGCAATTTCGTGGTCTCTCTGCTGGAGGCATTCCACGGCCGCACGCTCATGGCCATGAGCCTTACGAACCAGGGCACCTGGCGCCAGAACATGACCTACGCCACCGGTACAATAGGAACTCCTAACTGTTACTGTTACAGGTGTGACTTCGGAAAGGACCCCGACACATGTGATATGGAATGTGCCTGGTTCGCAGACAAGGTGATCAGATGCCAGACTCCCAAGAGGGTGGCAGCTCTGCTGGCCGAGCCTCTTCAGGGCGTGGGGGGGATTACCGAGCCGGTTCCGGATTTCTTCCCGATACTTGCGGAGATAGTCCATAAATACGACGGGCTCTTTATTAGCGACGAGGTACAGACCGGTTTCGGAAGAACGGGAAAGCATTTCTGGGGGATCGAGAACTGGGGAGTCAAACCCGATATGATGACTATGGCCAAGGGGATCGGCTCTGGTTTTGCAATGGGTGCTCTCGTTACCACTGAAGAGATATCGGATTGTTTGATGCCAAAAGACCTGTTCTCCACATTCGGCGGTAATCCGCTGGCCATGGTTGCAGGGCTTTCCAATCTGGAAATAATTGAAAAAGAAAAACTTCAAGAAGGAGCACTCGCCAAGGGTAATTATTACAAACTGCGCCTCAATGAAATGATGGAGGAACATAAATTGATAGGCGACATTCGGGGAAAAGGACTCATGATAGGTTTCGAACTGGTGAGCGACCGTGATAAAAAGACACCCGGGACGGTGGAGGCAAAAAAGTTCATGGAAATATGCAAGGACAATGGATTGCTTCTGGGACTCGGAGGACTTCTGGCAAATGTTATCCGAATACAACCACCTCTCGTGTTGACAATGGATCAGATAGATCAGTCCCTTGAGATCATGGATGATGCTTTCAGAGCTATGGAGGGTTAGATATGAACGGTTTGGAACGTGATAAGAAGGTATATGGTGTTCTTCAAGCGATCTCTGAAGCGTCTCGGTGCCTGAACTGCCACGAACCGCCTTGCAGCCGGGACTGCCCCGCGGACACGGATCCAGGTACATTCATTAGAAAACTGAAGCTCAAGAACATTAAGGGAGCAGTAAGGACCATAAAAAACAACAATATCCTCGGGGGGATATGCGGAGCACTCTGTCCTACGGAAAGACTATGTATGAAAGGGTGCAGCGCCAGCGGTATAGACCGCCCCATTGAAATCGGTAAGATACAGAGGTTCCTGGTGGAATACGGCTGGGAGACAGGATTCGATGCTATTCAGAAAAAGGGCTTTGGGAAGGGACGGATTGCTGTTATCGGCTCCGGCCCTGCAGGCCTCGCCTGTGCTGCCGAGCTGGCTAAGAACGGGTACGGCATCACGATATTCGAGGGCAGGGAGGAGGCAGGGGGTGTGCTCAGGTACGGCGTGCCGAAATTTCGCATGAACACGGAATTCGTGGAACGTGAACTTGAGGACGTATTCGCCCTGGGAGTGGAACTGAAAACCAGCGCCAGGATCGAGAGGGGTGGGGCCGACAGGCTACTCTCGGAAGGATTCGAAGCCGTCTTCATAGGCACGGGCACCTGGAGCCCGGCGCGATTAGACATCCCGGGAAGCGGTCTTGTGAACGTTACCGATTCGCAGAAGTTCCTCGAGGGTATGAGATCGGGAAAGGACATCGAACTGGCATCAAAGATACGTGGCAAGAACGTTGCGGTGGTGGGAGGCGGTTCCGTTGCCATGGATGTAGCCACGACCTGTGCCACCCTGGGGGCGAACAAGGTTTATGTCATATACCGCCGCAGCCTAAGGGAGATGCCCGCTGACGAGGAGGATCTCGATTTGGCCCTTGCACACAACATCACGTTGCGCACACAGAGTGTAGTTACGGATCTGCTGGGCGAAGACGGCGTGCTCACCGGTCTTAAGGGCATTGAGACTGACTGGAAGAGCCTGGGGGATCACTCCGCAGCGAAGCTCGTAACCGTTCCAGGGACTGAATATAGTCTGAAGGTCGATTTTTTCGTCCGCGCCATAGGCATGAGGTCAGAGGAGGCAAACAAGGGGCTTTCCGGGTTGGTGGAAGATCTGCCAAACGGCCTCGTAAAGACCGGCGATGACGGCGTTTCAACGACCAATAAAAGGATATTCGTCGGAGGAGACGCTGCAAGGGGACCGGCTCTTATAGTCCAGGCGGTGCAGGACGGCAAGAAGGCCGCCGAATGCATAATGAAGATACTTGAGGAAAATAAATCTGGAGGAGGTGCGTGTGAATGACGGGAAAGGATCTGAGTATCGAGATGTGTGGGGTGAGGTTTCCCAATCCCTTCCTTCTATCATCTTCACCGGTATCGAACACAGCGGAGATGGTGGCTAGAGCCTTCGATCGGGGCTTTGGGGGAGCCGTCTTCAAGACCGTACATGCGGGTAGAACAAAGATAATACACCCATCGCCGCGGATGGCAGGATACGATTACGAATCCCAGAAGCTCGTTGGTCTCCAGAACGTGGAACAGATTTCGGACCGCAGTTTTGAAGACAACCTGGCCGATATCAGATACTTAAAGAAACATTATCCAAATCATCCGGTCATCGTGAGTATAATGGGTTTCTCCGAGGAGGAATGGGGTCTACTGGCAAGAGGGGTGGAAGAGACTGGCGCTGACATGCTGGAGCTTAACTTCTCCTGTCCTCACATGACGGTTGAAGGTTCGGGAATGAAGGTAGGTCAGGCCTTCGAGCTTCTCGAGAGCTTCACCCGAATAGTACGGGAGAACACGTCACTGCCCATCATCGCAAAGATGACACCAAACATCACCGATATCACCGAGCCTGCGCTTTACGCAAAGAGAGGTGGAGCCGATGGAATCTCTGCGATCAACACGGTGAGCGCTCTGGTGGGTATCGATCCCGATACCTATATTCCTCATCCCAATGTGGCCGGAAAGAGCGCCATGAGCGGGTACTCCGGGCCGGCGGTGAAGCCTATCGGCCTTCGCTGTATAGCCCAGCTCGCACAGTGCAAGGAGCTCGATCTACCCCTTTCAGGTCTCGGTGGCGTAGAAACGTGGATCGACGCCCTCGAATACATTCTCTGCGGTTCATCCACCGTACAGATGACCACCGGCGTCATACATTACGGCTATGGTATAGTTGAGGACATGATAGAGGGTCTGTCAGATTTCATGGATTCGAAAGGTATCAGCAAGGTTTCCGATCTCGTCGGAAAGGCCGTTCCCAACATACACCCAACTGATGCCTTCGACCTGGATTACCAGGGGGTTGCCCGTTACGACCTCGATCGGTGCGTCGGGTGCGGCCAATGCTACATCGTCTGCCGAGACGCTGGCGGCCAATGCCTGGGTTGGAACAGGGAGGAACGAAGGCCCATTCCTGATGACGGGAAATGCGTAAGCTGCATGATATGCTCCTTTGTCTGTCCCGTTTCGGACCCCCCCATGATAAGCTATGAGCACGTCCCGGGCAAGAAGGAGATAGTTCCCCCAGTCTCAAGTTAAGTACGTTCAAATAACGGTTCTGAGGTTAGACCGGCTTTCAGGGTCCAATGACCGGGGCAGAAAAGAGGCTAGGGTACGCTCCCAGGGAGACGATAAAAAGAAAAGTAAATATTCACAAAATGATCAATCTAGATTAAGGAGGGTAATTAATGGCAGATCAACAGGAAGCTGCAGAATATATCAGGAGACTGATCGAGAGGGCAAGGACTGCCCAGAAAAAAATCGAATTCGCTACACAGGAACAGGTGGATGAGCTGGCAACAAGGGTTGCCTGGTCTGGAGTTGAACCCAAATTCGCCACCAAGTTGTCGGAGTTCTGCGTTGAGGATAGCCGGATGGGTTACGCACCGCACAAATACGGAAAATTGATGACTAAAATAAAGGGAACCCTCAGGGATATGAAAGGCAAGAAATCCGTGGGGATCGTGGAACATGACAGGGAAAAAGGCATCATTAAGATCGCGAAACCAATTGGTGTGATAGGTGCGTTGATCCCGGTGACAAATGCTGAAGCAACTCCCTTCGTAAAGGCCATTACAGCCATCAAGACCAGAAATGCCATAATCATGGCGCCGCATCCCAGGACTATTGCCTGCAACATAATGGCAACGAACCGGATCAGGGCCACATTGAAGAAGAACGGTTGGCCGGAAGATCTGGTTTTAAATGTTGATGAACTCACAGTCCAAGCCAGCAAGGAATTGATGAGACAGTGCGATATGATACTGGCCACCGGTGGCAGCGGAATGGTGAGGGCCGCGTACAGCAGCGGGACCCCCAGTCAGGGTGTTGGTGCCGGTAATTCAGTGTGTATCGTGGACGAAACGGCAGACCTCAAGGACACAGCCGATAAAATAATGCGATCAAAGACATTCGATTATGCCACAAGCTGCTCGACAGAAAACTCGATTCTCATTCATGAAGGTGTTTACGACGAAATGATCAAGGAGCTGGAGGCCGTGGGGGGATATCTGGCATCCCCGGAAGAAAAAAAGAAACTGCAGAAAACCATGTGGACCGACGGAGGAATATTGAACCGCGATATCGTAGCGCAGCCCCCGGAAAAGATTGCCGGACTGGCAGGGATCGACCTTCCTGAGGGAAAGACCTTCATCATGGTAGAAGAAACGGGAGTCGGTGTGGGTTATCCCTTTTCAGGGGAAAAGTTATCCGTAACAACCACCATTTACAAATGGAGGGAATTTCCTGACGCCGTCGATCTCGTAAACAGGATAACCACCTTTTCCGGACCCGGCCATTCCTGCAGCATACATACGAAAATGGAATCCCGAATCCAGGAGCTCGGGCTCAGAGTAAAGGTATCACGTATAATGATACGACAGCCCCAGTGCCTGGCAAATAGTGGAGCCTGGACAAACGGCATGCCCATGTCAATGACTCTGGGCTGTGGGTCGTGGGGGGGCAACAGCACCACCTCGAACGTTACCTGGGAACATCTATTGAATTACACCTGGATATCGTATCCCATACCCAGCACGCAACCCACAGACGAGGATTTGTTCGGCGCCATCATGTACGAGGACTGAGATGGAATAGATTCATTTTCTTCGGGGTACATCTCGGATCAGGCGGAAACCCACGTCATCGGTCTTGTCCTCGGGGACATTCCCATGGTGCTCGCCGGTACGACAGTTTTCAGCAAGGTCATCCCAACTCCCGCCGGTTATCACCCTGGCCTCTCCTTCTGCATCGTATTCATCCTCACACCATTCCCACACGTTACCGTGCATGTCATAGAGACCCCATGCATTCGGCTTCTTATCGCAAACCCGATGAGCGTATTTTTCACCGACTGCCCATGTATTGTCCCGGTACCAAGCGTAATCTCCCAAATGCTTTTCATCATCACCGAAATGATAGAAAGTTGTATTTTTTGCACTACAGGCATACTCCCATTCCTCTTCCGTGGGAAGGCGGTAACTGTCCACACCTTCCATCTCGTTCAATCTTTTTATAAACTCCTTGCACTGGTACCACGAGATATATGTTACCGGGAAATCATCGCCTTCGGTCCCATACCGTCTCCCTTCCCACGGAGCGGTCCCCATGACGATGCTCCATTCGCGCTGGGTAACGGTGTGCCGGGCCATATAGAAATTCTTACGTGGGATCTTGACATAGGGAGTGCCCATGAAATTCTTGCGCTTCACCATATTGTTCTTTCGTATCTCTTTGTGGTGGACAAAAAGTTTTTTCACGTAAACCACTGTCTTTAAGCGGATCTCCTTTTCAGAGGCTTCCCATATGTCCCGGTATTCTTTCCTTCTCTTGGCGCCCTCGGCCTTCTCATATAGCTTTATGGCCTTTTCCATTTCGGAAAAGGCAATGGTAAATGCCTCTTTTGCCTCCCTGAGTCTGTCTTTTCCCAGCAGTGATGAAGCGGTTGTGATCAAGTGTGGTGTTTGAGCGAGTTCAATACCATAAATACGGGTTCTCTGGTATAATTGGGAAATCTCCTCACCCAGTTTTCGGACCTTGTTCTTCTCCTTGAGCATTTCACGATGTTCCATGATCCTTTCATTGATCTCTCGTAACAACTCCCGGTTCAGTGCCTCTTCCCTTTGCAGATCCCCTTCCTCCAGCGCCTCCCTGGCTCCCAGGTTCTTTTCGAAAAGGTGCTCGCAATCGATCTTCAGTGAAAAAGCGGTTCCGAATAGTATCTTCACGTTCCGCCGCAGTATTTCTCTCAGTCGTGACCTTTCCCTCATCTTTTCTCGATAAAGGGATTCTAGGGACTCCAGCAATTTAGTGCCTGAAGATACAGCGTCCTCGTACCATCCCATCTTCACAGCACGTTTTACCTTGGAATGATCTTCCCGGAAGACCGAAACGTCAACTCCCATTTCCTTTAGGTCCAGGACCCTTTGAACCAGCTTTTCAGCCTGGTTCCGGGCCTGCTCCTTGGGAGACAGTTTTTTCGATCGCGCAGGAGTGACTCGCATCCCGCCCTGGCGGCTCACCATTCCCCCGGTTATCATGTGCCTCAACTGGAAGAGCATCACATCGGCACTTCTCCATCTCGAACTTTTTTTTTTACCAAGAGCCCCAAGTACGATATTGTCAAGAGCCGGAGGAATTTCATTATTGGAATTGCTCGGAGGCTCGGGATCCAGGATCAGTACCTTGCCCATGATGCTTGCATTGTCCAGGTCTGAGAAGGGATTTGCTCCGGTCAACATCTCGTAGAACATGATCCCCGCCTGAAAGATGTCGGTCTGCCAATCAACCATCCCGAACTGGTTCTTATCGAACTGCTCCGGGGCACTGTAGGCCATTGTTCCAAGGTGCCCTACCGTTTTCGAGCTCGTTGCCGATGACATGAACTTCCCGATACCCCAATCGGTTATCTTGGCCAGTCCGTTTTCAGTGAAAAGGATGTTCTCAGGTTTCAGGTCTCGATGAACGATTGCCATTCTATGAGCATATGACAGGCCTTCCAGTACCTGCTGCATGATGTGAATGGCTTCGTCTACAGTAAGCTTATGGTTCTTCATCAGCGATCGGAGTGAACCGCCCTTTAGCAGTTCCATGGAAATATGGGGTACCGGTTGATCGTGGGCCGAATAAAAATTAACGATATTCAAATGGTCGAGGTTATTCCACATCTCCGCCTCTTTCTCGAACCTCTTGTAAATGGATGTGTCTATTGTATTGTCGAATTTCTGATGTGGGATCTTTATTGCTATCTCGCCTCCATCACCGTCCTCGGCCGCATACACGTCGGCCGAACCCCCGCTGCCAAGTATATAGGTGATCTTGAAACCGGGAAGTATTTTCCGAACGTAGTCCGGCGCGGTTTTTTGGGGTGGCGGTGTCAGGAAGCCGACAAATGAATCGGATGGGGTCGTTGTTGGGGCAATAGTTATCAGGTATGTAAAGATTTTATACATATAATAATGTTACTCATAGGTGTCAAAAATGAGCTGGAAAAAAGCAGAAAAAAATCCAAGAAAAAAGAAGTATAGTAAATCAGAAT
>Ga0187827_10002890_pt1 | contig 22919 bp, 19 predicted proteins | sample ETNtaG_39_FD_167969 | JGI IMG/M metagenome (GOLD analysis project Ga0187827, IMG submission 167969) | Marine microbial and viral communities from oxygen minimum zone, Eastern Pacific Ocean - ETNP2014_SV_150_PacBio MetaG (Illumina Assembly) | ecosystem: Environmental > Aquatic > Marine > Hypoxic... | reverse complement strand
GGTACAGTTTCTTTCCAACAGGGGCCGTTCTGAATCAGATGTCATAATCTGCATATCTCGTACTGCAGGTTTCCAGGTTTTACTTCTCCGACCGGGACGTCCGCACTCATCGTTAATTGCCTGTCGAATCTCTCATCATTTAACTTCAGGCACCCGCGTTTATTTCTCATATATTGGGAAATAGCCGACTCGGTCAGGTTGAAATGTCGAGCTGCCTCTTTCTAGCTCATCCCATATTTGGTAATGAAAATATATACAAGCTCCCGCTTTATCAGTGGTAGGACCTTCCATACTACAGTCTCGCAAGGCATCTTCACGCTAGCACTATTTATAAAATTATTGATCTATTATATAGTATTAACTATTGCTTTTTGTCAAAAAATGGACTATTGTCGTTATTAATTATCTATTTGATGAAAGAAATGGACGATAATCCCCCCTTAGCTCGAAATGAAACGGCAAATGCCTACAATCCGAGGAATGAAAAGCTCGAACCGTTCAAAACGAAATGCAGAATAATCGAGAGTATGGCGAGGATGGTGATCCAGAAATGAAGGCGAAGCCAGGTTCTCGTGCTTACTTTCTTCTCGACATTGTGTTTAAATATACCCATGAAAACCAGTATGAGCATTAACCCGATACTTACCCCACCGGTGGGCAAACCCTTTCCGGTAGTACCGTAGATACCGATATAAAGTACTGCAACGTGTAGTGTGACACTTATTGGAAGGAAATATGAAAACCAGCAATGCATTCTATTTCTACGTTTTGGACCGAAAACTTTATTCAATTTCTTCTTCAGGGGCTTGAATATCCCACCCCATGCAATGGATAAGGTCAGTAAGATTACGGTGATGAATCCCGTCACTCTCCCCATGATCCATAATATTATTGTTCCTGAAAGTTCATCGGAAGGAGATGAGTAGATTAATTCGGTTCCTACTTCGATATCTGATGAAATATCCTCGATATATTCCCACTCATACACGGATGAGTCGGAATGTTCATGATATGCTATTCCCGATACGGATATTTCAATTGTATTTGGACCTTGTGATAGCGATTGAAGTGTCCAGGCGAAAGTATGTGAATCCCCGCCCCCCAACTCCTCGCCTTCCTGGACATCATTCATGGGTCGATACGAATACTCCACTTCAATACTCAGCGTGAAAGAAATCTCGCGCCTGCCACGTACATGCTCCACCGTAACCGAGTATTCTCCGAAACCCCCATCTTCGATATCATTTTCTCCGAGACTTATCTCCTCGTCGGCCCCACTTCCCTTCGAGGACCATTGTCCGCTCTCCGCACCATCGAGGGTCAGGTCGATATTATTCAGGCCGAGAATACCCTGATCGCCGTCCAGGCTCAAATATACCCGCTCGGCTCCAAAATCGACCGGGAATGAGTATCCCACTATCGTTCCCCAGGAAACGGTCCCGTCGTAGGTTATATAATATCCAGGCGGAACTTCTCCACTTGGCTCTTCCGAGAATTCAAGGTAGGGACTGGTTTCAATATTTATTATCGCCGATAGTTCCTTTACCTCATGTTTCCAGTTATTCTCGACGCGCAGCCTGTATTCGAAATCATTATTTTCAGGTACTTCGACGGGTACGTCGGGTATCGTGGAAAATGGAATGAAACCGGAATGACATGACCCGCATTCGCCGTTATCTTCCAGAGGCGTGCCCGTTGTTATCGCTGGTGCGGCAAACGGAGAGATGAACAGCATTGCCAGAACCAGAGCGATCGCTGCAATGATCAGGTATCTTATTCTCTTATTCATCGTCATCTCCCGGTCCAGTGAGCAATTTAATATTAGTTCATAAACCTTTTGAGCACATTATCAAGGAAATATTCATATCCGATAAATGTGTCACTGTTATTGAGCGAATTTCACGAATAAAACGCGCATTTTTTTGACGAAGCTCTTTGAAGGTATATAATGAACGTAAAAGAGATGTTCGATCCGAATTACAAGTGACTTGTGTCCTCTGTTGTTTTTACAACCTTAAGCCCATTCATATATCGGTTTACAGGTATCTGGTTAAATTCGGTGAAAAAAATGCCAAGAAAATTGGCGATTTCCTGGGCAAGGACCGGTGTACAGCTTACCGGGTGCTGTCGAAGTTATGCGCTCTCGATATACTGTGCAAGAAAACACATTACATACCCAGGGCGGTTACTATCACATCTACGCTGCCCGGGATCCATTGATCCTGATGGAGGAATTGAGAACAAGCATCACCAAATGGTACGGTCGGATGTTAACTCTTATCGAGGAGGCTGAGAAAAAGACGGGCACCCTTCACGGGCTTACACATCATTTCAATAAAAGAGCTATCTTCAGCGAGACCGTTAGGGATATGATACGGGAGGAAAATACCCAAACTGTTGAGCAGGGGCCGCCGAAGGAAGAGATCGCCACGTAATAGTAATAAAATTTCTGGGCGGACGGGATTTTATGATGTCATTCAAAGCATAGCCTGGGCATTATTTCAATTAATTATAATGCTTGATTCAATAAATATCTGTTTTTTACTACTTTTATCAATGAATTATGGCTAAAACAGATTTGTATTTATAGTATATAAAACCATATGTTTCATGAGATGAGCCGTAAATCCTTGGCTAGTATGTATGCAATTACTCGATTTAAAGGCCAATGATAGCTAAATCTGTTTTAGCCAATTATTTGTACTGGAAAGTTTTAATACTATCTTCTCCGTACCTGAAAGATTGATATTCATGACCGCATTGGATATGAAATTGGATGAGAAGGATCGAAAAATAATATCCATTCTCAGTGAGAGTCCGGATATTTCCCAGGATGCCATTGCAATGGAAATAGAGCTTTCCTAACCGTCGGTGGCTCTCCGCTTGAAAAAATTAAAGGAAATGAGAATCATTCAGAACATGTACGGGATGGATCTGTTGAAGATCGGCTTATCCATTGCTAAGGTGGACGTGACGACCAGGAATACCACGAAAGTGTTGAATTCTTTGAGGAATTGTCCGTATTTTCTGAATGGATTCATCGTTACCGGGGAATCGAATCTCTGTCTGTTCTTAATAGGAGAAGACGTTTCTACCATTGAAGCAATTGTGGATTGTCATCTAAGGCGAGTCGATGATGTCCAAAATGTGACGTTCAATATCGTTATCGGTGTTGCCAAAAAACTCGTTATGCCTCTAACGACGAATGTTCCCCGGGTTGATAAGGCCCCTTGTGGTGTCAAAATAAGCTGTATTGATTGTCCGGTCTATGGAAAACGATGTCACGGCTGTCCTGTAACTGGACATTACAAGGGAACATTGTGGTGATCGGTAGAATATTTTCTACGTCTGAGTTAATTTTGCATCTCTTAGATCGGGTAATTGTATTTGTGTCGTATTGCTCCATGTTTGACATGTCTAAAAACATCTAATAACTCATAAAGAAAATGCAGCGTTTCCATTATAATATATAATAGTTATTTTTATATGTTCCAAATGTATTCAGTATTTTAGGTGGAGGTTTGAAAAATGTCCGAAACGCAGAACAAAGTGAAGAATGGTATTGGCGGAATTAGTCTCCGTAAATGGTTTTTCTTTTCATTCACAGCCATTTTCATCATTGTAATATGTTTTTATATGGGTTCAAGTGAAACAGGGGATGGGGCCGCGGCGTTAGAGGCATAATTACCAGAATATCTTAATATTCGATTAAGTTTTTGATGTGGATGAATTATTATTTCTCGGACAGGCTCTTTAAAGGCAAATATTATATAAGTTATAAACAATCTTCTCGCATGTTCGATACTGAGTACAATCCTTTTAGTGAGGATTCCAGAAAACTGTTGCACTTCTATCTCTAGGAGGAATTGCCTCCGTTTGTTGCCGGATCGATAATACGCGGTATGTCTGATGTAATTCAGAAAAATAGAGTGTTAGGGAGAGGTCATATTGAAAGGAAACATCTCAATTTTGAATATATCGGGTGCCTTTGAGAAGTACTATTGGTCCGAGATTGACGAGAAAGTGATTTCCAAACATGTTGTATCGGAACCACTTATTGACCTCATCGACCATATCGATAAAGCCATCAACGCCGGTTTGGAGAAGAGGGGAGAATGTGCATATTCTGGCTCCGTCCTTCTTTCCTTGGTTCTCGAAGGGACTGGCAGGAAATATTCTTACAACATTGATGAAACCAATGACCTCTACAAGGAGGGTAAGGCATTGGCAGGCGATGTCTGGGACGCCCTTGTTGATGGCTTGAGCTTAGTGAGAATAAAGAAACAGGTGATCGGTTCACTTTGGAACGACTATTTGCGCCGGAACCAAAAAAAAAGGTCGGGAGAATGAGCGATCATGGCCAAAATCAACAAATTCAGAAGGGGAAACATCATATTCATCCTCATCATCTTGATGCTACTTTTGGCTCCCTTAGGCATATCATATTTTATAATCTCGGGACAAGCCCAGAAGGTCCTCCGAGCTTTTGAATTATCCGACGAAGACGGCGAAGCCAGGGTCATCGAGATTACGGCATCCCAGTTCCAATTCAATCCCAATGTTATTCATGTTGACCTCGGCGAGAAGATTATTTTTAGAGTGACTTCTACTGATGTGATGCATGGATTTTATATAGATGGGAAAGATGTGTTCGCAGAGGTTCCACCTGGTGAGACCGTTGAAATAGGTCCATTACAATTCAACCAGCCGGGCAAGTTCAAGATACGTTGTGCCATCACATGCGGACCATTACATCCATTCATGATCGCGGACCTGATTGTGGAACCTGATTACACCCTATTCGTTTTTGTCGCTCTCACGGTCTTAACTGCTATAACGGTACTCCTATACGTTAAAACCAAGGGTCGGGAAGACCGGATACTGGGCATCAATCGCAAAGTAAAAATAGATGTTCTTAAAAGGGTTAGAATTATTGGTCCTTTATTGAAAAGAGTCCTCCAGTGGAGAGGGATACATTTTGTACTTATTTTACCAAATCTTCTGTTTTTCATGTTAATATTTGCAACGGGTTTTTTTGGAAACCCTACAGGGAATAAGAACTTTTCCATTGCGGTTGTTTGGATCCTTTGGTTCGCGCTTATCGAATTTATGATTATTTTTGCAAGTCGGACCTGGTGCACGATGTGTCCCCTCCCCGCCGTGGGTGAGTGGATCGCCAGAAGGCGTTTTATTGGTGTTCATAACGTACGAAAATGGTTTTCATTGAACAAAAAATGGCCAAAATCCCTTGACAATATGTGGATAGGTGCGCTTTCGTTCCTTGTTATGTCGTTGATGATACTTTGGCTGGTCACGAGGCCGGTGGTATCAGCCATTCTTTTTTTAATACTCATCGTTATGGGTACCGTACTATACTTGATAGTACCAGCAAGGCATTTCTGTAGAAGCATATGTCCTGCCGGCGCATATATCGGCTATCACTCGAATGAATCGATCTTCGAGGTGCGCTCAAGAAGCAAAGCCATATGCGACGCTCATCCGGGTAAAGAATGTATTAGAGGAAGTCCCAAAGGCTATGGCTGTCCGTGGAAACTTTACCCGGGAGGCAACCAGGAGAATACCTATTGCGGCCAGTGCTACGAATGTCTTAAAAACTGCCCCCTTGACAATATGACCATAAAAGCCAGGATGATCGGGGAGGACCTCCCGGAAAAGGCGATAAGGACCAAGAACAACTATGACGAATCATGGATGGGTTTCATCAGATTCTCCCTCGTTATTTTCTACACACTTGCGTTCTTCGGGCCCTACTGGTTCTTAAAGGACTGGGGAAATATGGGCAACGCTTATGGTGCTAATCTGGCTTCTATCAATCTTCTTACACCGACGATGGGTGGATTCCAGAAATGGCTCAATTGGGCGCTATTGGTATCTTTTGTCGCCTTGATTGCTTTCCCGGCGATCTTTTACGGATTTTCCTGGCTTGCCAGAAAAGCAGCAAAAGTGAAGGATATCCCGACCAAAGATATGTTCGGCGCTTACAGCTATGTCCTCGCCCCTTTCGGTTTGACGCTATGGATCGGTTTCGCCATTACGCTTATTTTGGTGAACTGGGCTTATCCCGTGAACGCTTTTTCGGACCCCTTCGGTTGGGGTTGGAACCTTTTTGGATTCAAGTTCGATTGGTATCCCATCTTCCCACATTTGATTCCCTTTATCCAATTACCCCTGATTTTATTGGGTCTTGCCCTTGCGATCAACTTCACTTACATCATTTCGCTCAAGTTCTTTAATGGAAGGAAACCTGCTTTCAGGTCCACTGCAGTTATGACGGTCCTTTATACCGGTTCCGCGTTGTTATTCGTGTACTTAATAGGGTGATATAGCATGGTGAAGACATCTAGTAAATTAAGATGGGAAGTCATCGCCGGAGTGCTCGTACTCCTTACGCTTGCCATGTTTCTTGTGCCGAGATTGGACGGTATGGTGATGGGAAATGATACAAATACCATACTTATCCGCGCATCGATCAAAGAAGCGGGAGGTTTTGACAAACGTTCGATCGAGGTGAACGCAGGTGAAAAGATCACATTCGATATATACAGCATGGATATGACTCACAGTTTTATTATCAATGACGACCGGCTAGAGTCAGATGTGGATACGGGGCCTATACATACGGGAGAGCACGGGACGGTAGAGGTAGTGTTTGACGAGCCTGGAGAGTATATCTTTAGATGCGGAGTCTACTGCAGCGATCTTCACGGGGCCATGACGGGCAAGATAACCGTGCTATGAGGATTAGAGAAATCGAGGAAAAACATATGAGGGAAAATGGAAAAAAAGGCGGAACAATCGCCTTCGTGGTGGTTGCAATATTAGTCGTTCTCTCCCTTGTCAGTGCATATGTTTTATTAAACCAAAACGACGAGAACGAAGAGGAGCTCCCGGTCATCCGGAAAGCATCCGATTTCACCCTGATCAACCAGGACAATGAAAGTGTAACATTGAGCGAACTTCAAGGCAAAACCGTGTTTATGTGCTTCATTTACACCCGATGCGAGATGCCCATGATGTGTCCTCGAACGACCCAAAACTTCAGGACGATCCAGGATATCCTGTCGGAAAATGCCAGAAAGGAAACCTCACTTATAACAATCACATTTGATCCCGATTACGATACCCCTGAAAAGTTGAGGGAATACGGCGAGGCCCACGGTGCCAACTTCACCAGTTGGCAGTTCCTCACGGGAGACAATGAATCCATTGGCAAAGTGATGGGCGACTACAATGTCTATTACAATAAAACCGAAAACGAAACCTACCACCATACAATGCTCGCCGTTCTCATCGATAAGGACGGGTACGTGAGAAAGGAATATTTTGGCTTCATTTGGAAAGCCGAAACAGTAAAAGCCGATATTATCGAAGTGATGTAAATGACCATAGGAAAGAAGATCATACAGGGACTGAAATTCCCGCCAATCACGTTCTTTTTTGTAGTTCTCTTAATATATTTCGGTTTCAACGGATATGTTAAATTTATTGCTGAAGGGACCAACTGGGAAGACGGCGAGATCATTTATATGAATGCTACCCAGTTCGAGTTTACTCCAAATAATATCACAGTGGTCAAGGACACCTTGGTCGTTTTAAAGATAAACTCCAGCGGCGAATTGGAGCCCGGATTCACAATGCACGGTTTTTACCTGGAGGGCTATGAGATCTCAGATGTACTTCCGTTCGATAAGACCACTACGATCAGATTCAAGGCCGACAAGGTGGGGGTCTTTAATTTCATGTGTACAGTAATATGTGGTTCAGGACATTTGAATACGCAGGGACAAATCACTGTGGTGGAGGACCAGCCATGATACATAGCATATTGTCAAATGAGAAAAAACGGTTGCGATCATAAAGGCGGGAGGATATCGAGATGAAGAAAATGAAAGAGGAACTAAAAGAGGAACTTAAGGGACATTTTGGTGACCGTGCCGTGTTCAGTTATAATGAGATGCTGCCGTATTCCCACGATGTAGGGGCTTTGCCAGGGGAGATCAATCTACTACTAAAAAGGATGCCAGAAGCCATTGTCCAGCCGATCACGACGGACGAACTAAAGTATCTTCTCGATGCAGCCAATAAATATGAGATACCCCTGGTTCCCAGAGGGTCCGGCACCTCGGGTGTCGGGGGTGCCGTACCTGTTATGGGCGGTATCGTTGTGGACTTCAATCGCATGGATGGAATTATAGAGATCGACGGAAAGAAGAAGACGGTCACAGTTGAACCCGGGATAATCTGGGATCCATTGGAAAAGGAACTAAATAAGAGTGGATTATCGCTTCGGATCTATCCAACCAGCTCACTATCGTCAACGGTCGGGGGCTGGGTCGCGCAGGGCGGCATCGGCATCGGCAGCTTCCAATTCGGGTCCATAAGGGACAACATCGAATCCCTGAAACTCCTCAATCCCCTAAAAGAACTCGTGGAAATTCGAGGAAGCGACCTCGATGTTGTGGCCGACTGCGAGGGGATAACCGGCTTCATAACCCAGGTCACATTCAAGCTGAGGGATTTAGATGAGACGATCCCCGTTCTCAGCTGGTACGACACTGCCGAGGATATAGCACGAGTTATCCAAGAACTTGCGAGAAGCAAGCTCTCTTTGTGGTCAATGGGGCTCAACTCTCCTAAATGTATCGAGATGGAGAGGGAAGCGGAAGGCGAAGGTGAGGGAAATTTGCATCTCCCCTTGGAAAAGTATGTACTTTTGGTCGCCATGCCTAAGAGCAAGTACTTGAAGGAAGGGGGCAAGCTCAAGAAAATACTGGCCGCGAAAGGAAAAGGCGAGATCGGAGACAAAAAGCTCGCCTCTCATAAGTGGGAGAACAGGTTCTATCCCATGAGGATAAAGGCCATCGGACCTTCACTGATACCGGGCGAGGTGTACATGCCATTGGAGAAATTGGCGGATTTTCTTAAACATTTCGAGAAAAAGTTTGGCAAAGAACCGATTGCTCTCGAGGGAACACTGGCAAACAGGTCCGAAGCAAGCCTTTTAGCATTCATGCTCCATGACGAAAGAACTTTCGACTATGCATTTGGCTGGGGATTTCCCATCAGGTTCCTATCCCTTGCGAAAAAGTACAAGGGCAGAACCTACCAGACCGGGATATTCCTCCCCCTCGAGGTAAAGAACTTCTATGGTAAAGAAAGATATTCACGTATTAAAAAGTTCAAAATAAAAAACGACCCGTCAAACATAATGAACCCGGGGAAATTGATAACACCCGCCTTATCCTCCCCACTGCTTCTCAAGGGCATGATGATGACATCGGGTCCAATGCTGAAGATGGCCTCATGGGCTCTGCCGTACAAACGTCCATTGGATGGATATAAGGTCAATGAGAAGATAACTGCCGGGCTCAAGAAACAAAATTCGGACAATGGTCTACATTTATGGGATGTATATGCTTGCGCACAGTGCGGTTACTGTAAGACCGTCTGCCCGATGTTCAAAACACGCAGGGTCGATACGGCATCACCACATGGGAAGCTCTATCAAATCAAACAGTATTTGACCAACAATGATGCTATTAACGACAGGACCGGGGTAGGTTTTCTTCCTGATGAGGAATGGGTCGAAAAGATGTATTGCACTCTTTGCTCCAAGTGCGAGACCATATGTCATGTGAACATCAAGTTCCACGAGTACTGGGAAGAGATTCGTCATTGGATGGCCAAGAAAGGACACGGACCTCCCAAAAACGCAGTGAATATGTACAAATCAATATTCGACTCTACTTATTGGAACCCTTTCCAAGAACCCAGGGAGAAGAGAGATGAATGGTACAGGGATGACTACAAGCTCCCAGAAAAGGCGGATGTGGTCTATTTCGTTGGTTGCATGACAGCATACCACGAGTATAAACTGCTCTTTAGCTACCTGAAAATATTCACCAAGGCGGGGTTGAATTTCACCACACTGGGTCCGGATGAAAAGTGCTGTGGAGCTATCAACCTGTTCACAGGACAACCGGAAAACTTCGAAGATTTGGCCCGTTACAACATAGGCCAGGTCGAAAAGCGTGGAGCTCGTACGGTTGTCACAGGATGTCCCGGATGCTACAGGGCCCTTAATAAATACAAAAAATTCGTTGATTACGATTACGAGATGCTCCATACATCTGAACTTATAGCAAGGCTTATCCGTAACGGCAAACTCAAGCTGACCCGCAAGTTCCAATCCAAGAAAAATCCCGTCATCTATCACGACCCTTGTGAATTGGGTCGCATCCCAGAGCTTGAACTCGGAAGGGGTGTCTACGAAGATCCCCGATTCATACTGAATAGCGTTCCGGGTCTGGAACTCCTGGAGTTCGAGAACAATAAGAGGAACTCGGACTGTTGCGGGGGCGGCGGAGGATTGAAAGCGGTGGATTATGACATAAGCACCGAGATAACCAGACAGCGTATTAGCGCCGGTCTGGAGCTTGGCGCTACCACCATTGCCTCGATGTGCAACAACTGCAAGAACCAGATGTCACCGGTGGCAAAAGATATGAAAAAGGAACTCAAGAACGCAGGTGAGAAGCGTAACATCAACATAATAGATGTGGCTGAGATCGTGGCTAGAGCCATCTGAGGATGCTGAGGGTGCAGCAACGCCTCAAAGGTGTTGCGTAGCAGAGCGAGCAACGGAGTGATAACGGGCAAATGTGGGTTGTTCATTGACTCACGAGACAAAGACCATAACGTATATTCGGAAGAATCCTGGGATCGTGTATAGCACCGATAATAAATAACTTTTAAAGAATATTCAAATCCAAACAAAGGAGGTGTTTACTTTATCAAGTGATATGGTAAAAAACGATAAAGGTAATGGTAATCGAGACTCCCTGCCAAAACTTATTTTATCGATACTGCACTTCGTAGGTATTGAGTTTTGGATAGTGGCTTTGGGCCCGTTCTATATAGGGTGGGCCATTGCCAGCCACCAAATCTACCCGGACACCCGTGGAATTTTGGGTTTGGTCACTATAGGCCCATTATTGGGAGGGTTTACATTTCTGTTCAACGATTACAGCGATATGCTAATCGATAATGAACATCGGCGTAAAAAAACTTCCCCTCTTCTCAAGGGTATTATCGAGCCAAAAACAATACTATACTCTTCCTACGCTTTGGGATTATTGGGACTGTTTTTGGCATTCATATTGTCAGTACAATTTTCCTTGATAGTTATACTCGTCATAATATTATCTCTCTTATACTCACATCCGTCTATCAAACTCAAAGCAGTAGGCGGCTTTGATATAGCCATTAATATGATAGGTATAGGATTCTTATGCCCATTGGGAGGTTGGATCATCGGAGGGGGGAATGTTTTTGATTTTCCCATATATTTTTTGCTATCCATAGTCGTTATAATCGGGGGACTATATGCTCCTACAACTGTGGCAGATTATGATGTAGACAAAGCCCATGGAGTAAAAACATTGGCAGTGCGCATAGGACCTCGGAGAACCATTATTTTGGCTCATATTTTTCTAACGACGGGCTTTGCATCCTTGATAATAGAAGGATGGTTCGATCATGTATTAACCCGCCCGATACTTTCCAAAACCTGGCCTTTTCTGGTTATGCCGCCCCTGATCTATTTGATCTTCCTTAGAAAACCCACTTATTCCAATATCGTAGCCGCATTGGTTCTCGTAAGCATTGTTTCGGGTTTGGGAACCATGCTTTTCCTATTGTATTATTCAGGACAGCTATAATCCTGAAATATTTTTTCTGATAAAAATCAAAAAGATATTCCAAAGAACCTCGGTACATAGGCGACACACATCAATGTGGCGATGAAAGCATAGAGCCTGAAGGTAGCTGCATAGGCGGGGATAGTTCATAACGGGATTATTCCTGTTGAAATCAATGTATCCATCACCAGCCCAAGTACGAAAAGGGCACCACCCAGCCTCACAAAGTGAAATGCCCATGCAACATACCAAAGTGGCCAGATCGGATAATGGTCCGGGGGGTTATCCGGCGTATATCCTTTTTTAAGATGGTTTGGTATGGCATCATAGGCTATTCCGAATGCTTCTTGGGGAGTACCTGGAACGGGCCTTCCGATCATTTTGATTGACCGTATGGCTCTAGGTAGCGCGAAAAACACAACAAGTAGGAATAGGGAGTGTCCCTGCCAAACTATAAATGCCGTAGCCGGAAAGAAAAACAGAATGAGAAATTGTGTGATGCGAGATGATGCTGGAAGACCGATCAGTACCGGCAAGGTATGGACAGGTTTTTCGCGATCATCATGATATTTATCCATATGTTTTCCCATAACCACGGCCATGACCACGAGTCCATATGGCACTGAGAACAGCATAGCATCGTAGAGCATTTCTCCATTGGAATTGTCCCCGGTCAATGCAAGAAAGGTGCCCCCAACCATCAAAGGGCCCCAAATCAGAAAAATCCCAAGCTCCCCAAGCCCAAGATTCTTCAAACGAACAGGTTTAGCCACATAGAAGACCGAAATGAGTATCCCTGCAAAAACAAAGTACAGGATTTCTATTCCAACCTTCTGGTAGAAGTAAATAGCGATCAATAGGTCAACAAGGTTACATAGAAATACGAGTCCCAAAAGCCCTTTCTTACTTATCAGCTTGTGAACGATTGGATGTGGCCCGTATTTCAACCTGGGGTAATCATCAGTATCAACTCCGTGCATAAAGTCAAAGAAATCGTTGATCATGTTATTGGCAGCATGGGCCAGTACCAGACCTATAACGACAATAATAGCCTCCACAGGATTAACAACCCCGTTACCGACTTGAATTGCAAGCATCATTCCAATCAAGGCGGAGACCAGGGTCATATTGTGGACATAGGCTCTCGTAATGAGCATCCATTTGCTCACGGGGTCAAGTGGCGCGCCTGGAAGAGGATTGGCGGCACCGAGAATCGTACGCCATCGTCTCCAGTAGGTGAACTCAGTCATGTGAATTGCCACTAAATATCCGGTGAACTGAAGTTAAGCATGAATAGGACATGAATATATATTACTCGATATATATTGATTCCTAAGAAAAACCATTATATACATAGTAAATATTATGACCCTGGATATGCTGGATTTAGACCTGGGTATATATGAGGAATTGGACCTTGTAGAGGAGCAGATAAGAGAGAGGATCGATTGTGGTATCTCCACCATAAATGAAGTGGCCCGCCATGTAATTGATGCCGGTGGAAAGAGAATTCGACCGGGATTATTTCTTCTATCATTCAAAGCACTACGCGGAGAAGATATTTCGAAGGTCGCACCTTTGGCAGCTGCCTTTGAGCTTATTCATACCGGCACTATTCTCCACGATGATATCAACGATGGAAGCATACTGCGCCACGGCAAGCTGACAGCACACCAGAAGTTTGGTACGACCAATTCCCTTGTCACAGGGGATTATCTCTTTGCCAAGGCGTTCGAAATCGGGAGTGAATATAAAAAAGAAATCAGGGATGTGATATTAGATGCTTCCATAGGATTGGCTGTAGGGGAGATCATCCAATCCCAGAATATTATGAACATTGATCTTACGGAAAAAAAATATCTCGACATCATTGAGAAGAAGACCGCGGGCCCTATATCCGCCAGTGCCAAGGCCGGTGGGATAATGGCCGGTGGAACCGGATCACAGATAAAAATTCTTGCCGATTTTGGTTTAAACATGGGGATAGCATTTCAGATAATGGATGATATATTGGATGTGATCGGGATTAATACCAAAACAGGAAAATCTGTTGGTAAGGACATATCCGAGGGAAAACTCACCATATTATCCATACATGCACTGAAGCATGCTTCGCCTCTTCAAAGAGAGAGATTAAAAGAAGTGCTTCTAAAAACTGATAATACCAACCAAGGGGTCTCGGAGGCCATAGATATCATAAAAAATACGCAGTCAGTTGATTTTGCCAGAAACATGGGTAAAAAATACGCTGATATAGCAATAGGATCCATCGATAATTTACCTGATTCCAAGTGGAAATCCAAATTAAAATACCTTGCAGAGTTCACCATAGGGAGAAATTATTGATCGCCATCGGATCAATAGATAATTGAAATAATAAAATATCTGAATCAACGGGATGGTCATGGATAGATATGATGTCATTGTAATTGGAGCGGGGCCCGCGGGCAGCACCACTGCTTACTATGCAGCCAAAAATAAATTAAATGTCTTAATTCTAGAAAAAAAAAAGGAAATAGGATATCCCGTACAGTGTGGTGAATTTTTACCTACCGTTGATGAGATTCGGGAGATATTACCAAAGGTAAATAATTTAGGAGAATTGTTTGCTATAAAAGAAAAATTAATCTCTAAAAGGACCACCTCCATTAAAATATTCTCCTCCAAGAGAAAATGCTATGAATTAAAATTCAATGGATTCTCGGTTGAGCGAAGGGAGTTTGATAAATATCTTGTAGAGAAGGCCGTCAAGATGGGGGCAGAGCTAAGGACGGATGTTAAAGTTACGGGCATCGATGGCCACAGGGTAATAACCAATGGGGGGGATTTCATCTCAAAAGTAATAGTAGGTGCTGACGGTCCTTTCTCCAAGGTTGCAGGATGGATGGGATTACGAGGCCCAAAGAAACTGTCTCCCTGCATATTGTGTGAAATACCGGGCGATTTTGAACCCACCGTGGAAATGTATTTCGGCAGCGTTGCACCGGGAGGTTATGCATGGGTCATTCCGAAAGCAACGGGGGCAAATATCGGATTAGGAGTGCAGAAAAAGAGTAAAGTTCCACTTAAATCCCTGTTGCTAAAATTTCTCAAATCCATTGATATAAATGCAAAACCGAGATTTTGGAGTGCAGGTCATGTACCTGTCTCGGGACCCATACCTCAAACTGTGAAGGGAAATGTTATAGTGGTAGGGGACGCCGCAGGTCATGTCATGGCCACCAACGGCGGTGGTATTCCCATTGCCATGATATGCGGAAGGATCGCGGGGAACGTCATAGGAAGACATATCAATTCCGAATCACCGCTTGAAGATTACGAGACAGAGTGGAGGCAAGCTGTGGGCAGAGAGCTCAAGACTGCATTGATGACTAAAAGACTTGCCGACCTGTCTTTCAAGAGTGATTGGACTCTTGATCTTGCCATGAGAATCATGGGTACAAAAAGGATGGACCTGTCAATAAAATGCAAACCCATATTTGGTGGATGGAGAACTCGTAAGAATGGAAAAGGGCGTTAGATTATTTTATAAAAGTAAAGACTATGATGAATCAGAGATAGTGTTAGATGAATCTTCACACCATAGTGAAGAAGGGGGATAGATTGGAAATCCATTATCATTTTCGATGGCATTTTTTAATAAAAAGTTATATGTGTATGGAAGTGCATATGTGCATATAAGTTGATATTACTAATGTATCGAGGTGATAGCCCGTGGTAGATTTATTTAGAAAACTCTTGATAGTTTTATTCCTTCATGGGTCTAATACCCCGGAGCTTGCTCCGAAGTGAGCGAAGCGAACGATGGAATAGGAATTTTTAGGGCTTCGCTTTACTTTTCCGGGCTGATAAAAATTGGGACTGCGATCTTCGGTACGAGTAATCCAACTGGAACCGACATCTATCTATTTAGTGTTCTTGTGCCGACAGCAATAATTGTTACCATATTGATGAGTATGAATATTGCACTGGTAGCATACAGTATCAAAAATCGCTGTAAATGTAGAGAAGGTGGAGCACTAGGTGTAGTTGGCATGGTTATAAGTATGATCACATGCTGTTCTCCGATAGCTGTAAGTATCATAGGTATGAGTTCCGCAATGCTTCTTGCACCTTTCGTTGGTTTGACTTCATTATTTGGTATATTACTTTTATTGGGTGCCATGGTTCTAAACACGCGACATATACAGCGATTACAACTTAAATATTAATAAAAGAGTATAATAAAACTTCAGTTTCTATGTCAAATTCCCCCCCAATTTCGTGTATTTTTTTCATAGTTTTACCACTTCTATGAGACACGAATTATTGAGAATAGAGCATTTCATACCGAAATATTTACTATTAATGAATGTTATTTACAAACATGGATGATATTATTCCTTCTGAAAAGGAAATGAAAAACCACTTTTTTAGAAAAAAACGGTCTGATAAAAGAGGAAGGAACGTATATCATAGCTGTCCGAAAAAACAGAAGAATATTTTCCTCATGATTAAAAATGGTACAAATCCAGCCAAAACATACGGACTGGTTCTTCTATTGATATTGATTGGCAGTGTTGCTGTTTTGGAAGTGGGAGCAAGAAGTGGAGGTAAGTTTGATAAAGCTCAAACGGGTTGTACATGTCACTCACCAACCCCCGATCCGACAGTGGCAGTTTCCATAAACGGGTTACCAAATAACTATAGCTCCGCTCAAACATATCCTCTCACCCTGAGTTTAAACGGTGGGCCGGCAACCGCCCTGGGAGGTTTTAATCTTGAGGTGTCTTCCGGAAGTCTCTCGACAACGGATGGAAATGTTCAAATAAACATTGCTCAGAATCAGGCAAGCCATACCAATAAAAACCAGAGATCCTGGGATATCGATTGGACAGCCCCCGGTCCAGGCACCGGAACTATAACATTTTATTTGGCTGGTAACGCCGTAAATGGGAATGGTAAAAATAACGGGGATGGCTGGAATAAGAATTCGTGGGTTGTACCCGAGAGCTTGGACACCAATGCCCCTACCATATCCATCACATCACCGTCAAACGGTGTTGAGGTCTCCACTGAACAAATTACCGTCTCCGGCATGGCATCTGACGATAGAGGATTGGATACCGTAGAGGTGAAAGTGAACGAAGGAGCTTGGCAGCAGGCCACCGGGACGGTTTCTTGGACAATACAGGTCACTCTTGCCCCTGGAGTAAATACGATCTATGCTAAGGCCACCGACCAATATCAGAACGAGGCCACGGGCACTGTTAACGTCACCTATGTTGATTCCACCCCCCCAATTATATATATATCCGTCCCCACAGAAGGAGAAGTGTTCTACACGGACCAGATAACCGTGAGCGGAACCGCCGATGATGACGAAGCTTTGGGCAGGGTGGAGGGCAAGCTGAACACCGGTCAATGGCAGTTGGCCCAGGGAACGGATTCATGGAGCATAGATCTGATGCTGGCAGAGGGTCAAAATACGATCTATGCCAAGGCCATCGACGCCTCCGACAATGAAGCCACGGATGTAGTAAACGTCACTTATAATAGCTCGGGGCCACTCGACGAGATACCTCCCTGGATCAAGATATCATCACCTCTTGAGAGCCAGGTGTTTGAAACGGGCACGATAACGGTAAAAGGGAATGCCACTGACAATGCCGCCCTGAGCAGGGTAGATGTGAAGGTAAATGACGGTGTCTGGAAGTTAACCGAGGGCACGGAATCGTGGAGCGTTGAATTAACGTTTGTGGAAGGAAATAATCGTATAATAGCCAGGGCCACTGATTCTTCCGGCAACCATGCCTCCGATTCTGTTAACGTTACATACACGCCGCCTGATTTTGCTCCACCGGTCATATCAATTTTGTGGCCACTGAACAACGAGGAGCTGGATGTACGTAAGATAACCGTGAATGGCACTGCATATGATGATGTGGAACTGGATAAAATAGAGGTGAAAGTCAACGAAGAGGAATGGATAGCAGCCCAGGGCACTCTTAACTGGACCGCTTTGATCTCTCTGAGGGAAGGAACTAACACCATCTATGCAAGGGCCTCGGACACCTCGGGAAATAATGCAACCTCCCATATTGAAGTGGTCTATAATCTCGATGGAATAATTACAGAGGGTGAATACGAATTCGAAGCATCATTCGATGACGGAAATTTCATATTACACTGGCGCGTCGATGGTAAATCCATTTATATGGCCATCGAGGGAAAGACCACGGGATGGGTGGCCATCGGTTTTGATGCCGAGAAAATGATGAAGGATGCCGATATAATAATCGGTTCGGTTTCCGGTGATGATGTGATCGCGCTTGACACCTATTCCGAAGAAGAAGGAGGGCCCCATCTGATCGATGTGGATAAGGGAGGTACCTCGGACATATTATCCTTTAGCGGCTCGGAGGAAAACGGTATTACTATAATCGAATTCAAGCGATATTTATCCACAGGCGATAAGTATGATCATGACATCGATCCCGACGGTAGATTGAATGTAATATGGGCAATGAGCCCAGAGGACAGTCGTGAAGTAAAGCATACAAAGAAGGGTTACGCTACCTTGGATATCGCCACAGGTGAATATTGGGAAAAAAAGGTGTCTGTTTGGTGGCCGTATCACGCAGTGTTAATGAGTTTGGGATTATTATTAATGGCCACCGGAGTCACCATTGCCAGGTTCATGAAGAAAAAAAAATGGTGGCTGAAAGCGCACAGGTTACTGGGATCGGCGGGTGCGGCATCATCTGTTATCGGGATAATATTCGCATTCTACATGGTGGGTTCATCCGGAGGAATACATTTCAGGGTTACCCATACCTTTTTGGGTGCTTTGACAGCGATATTTATCATAAGCATGCCGATCCTCGGAGTGCTGCTGCTAAAAATAAAAAAGAAAAGGAATATCATTCGTAACGTACACCGGTGGTCTGGCCGAATAACTCTCGTTTTGATGTTATTCACCATTATCGGAGGTCTCTTACTCGTCGGAATTATATAATAAATTGTAAGCAGTCATCTGAAGTATCCGCCTTTTTGCCAATCGACGTGGAATGAACTTTCCACAGATGTATCCGTAGAAAACCCAAAGGTTTTCGAGGGTGATTCATTGGCTACTTGCAACCGGATGAATTTGAAATGGAAATTTTAAATAATGAAGCTTAACCCATTATTTACTATTAGGGGTACTGTCCAAGAAACCACCTAATAAGCCCTGTGAGGCGTATCGGGGGACGATAATAAGAGGGTTGAAACGACCTCTACAGCCTGTCTTAAGCATCGAGAAGATATGGAGATATCAGAACACACCCGAGGATCATAAGGAGCGTAGAAATTGAAATTCATGAAACATAGTGAGTAAATTCTATAAGGTATAGATGTTCTATCAGCAAGAGAACACAAGTTTTAGAGGTATGATATGAGTAATGAGGAGACAGACAAGATAAAGAATAGTATATTACCGATACCCGGCAAGACACCTTCGCGGATAAATTGGATGCACTCATCCGCACTGCTTGTTCTTATCTTGTTTGGAGTGTCACTAATCTTTCTACCAATGATTGCAGATGAGACAGCAGCCGAGGCTGGTGGTAGCGTCGAAGATAGCGTTAGAGGGCGCGCCGTAGAGCCAATTTTTACTCCTGCCAACGGTAGCCTCGTCAATTGGCATGACCTTGACCATATTCTCGTGGACTATGGCACCTCCCCCGATATATCCACTGCGATAGTGAGTGTAAATAGCAATGTCTTCGGTCCCTTAGCAGTTACCCTTTCAATCAGCGGGAACATGATTCGTGTCAACCTTCCTGATCGTGACTGCGGACTTGGTCAGGGATCTATTTTTCACCTCTACCCATTTGGCGAGGAGATCACAATGGATCTTAGTAATGTAAACGATTCTTCCGGAGCATCCCTAACTGATGTCAAACTCGCTTTTACAGTAGGCAAGGCGCGATTGGTCGTACAAAACCCCCGGGATGGTGACTATGTTGGTACGAATGTAGTGGTCAAATTCACCGTTGAGAACCATACCATATCAGGTGGTTACTACGGTGGACCGCACATGCACTACATGTATGACGAGGTGGATGCTGACAACCGCCAGATGCACACTACCACGGCGCCCCTTACCTATGCATCCTTAACCGAGGGCTTCCATCTACTCATCATAGACCTTCGCACACCCACCCATGAGTGGCTGGGTACCGAGGATAGTCGGGTAGTCGTTGGGGTGACTGTAGACACGATCGAACCGATGGTGATCGCAGAGCAGCTGCGACCGATGCCAAATGCGGAGAATGTTAACCTGGCGACTAATATTACAGCACGATTCAACGAAGAGGTGCGTGATGGAGCCCGGATAGAGCTATTGGCTGACGAGACCCCGCTGTCAGGCAATCTTTCCCTTACCGTTGAGAACAACCGTTCCATTCTCACTTTCACAAGCACTGATCTGCTCACTGCCCGGACTACCTATACAGTACACATCTCTGATGTGGAAGACCTCGCCGGCAATAAAATGCTTGACTATGAATATACCTTCAAGACGATTGGGAAGGGTGAGACAGTTGGTGGTGCCGAAGTGGGAAAGCAGAGTTTTTTAGAACGCTATTGGGAGCCATTATTTGCGGTTGGTGCGATACTCATTTCTATCGTGGGTTGGGTAATGCTCCGGCGACAGAAAGCCAATGTCCATGGCTATCTGGACAAAATCGATAAGAAGGTGAAAGAACAGGGGAACAACTTGGATCATTTGGATACTGAGCTCGCCAACTTACGCGAGGAGGTCACGAGACACTACCGCAAGGGTAAGCTCGACGAAAACCAGTACCTTGTTATCGAGAAGAAAATAGATGACAGCCTAAGTAAGGCGCGCGTAAGAAATATATCTTTGAGCCTTGAAAAAACCTCGCCTGAGCTTATAGCAGCTGTCAATACCGCACTAGCCGACGGACGCATCCAACCGGAAGAAGTGGAGCAAGTACTAAATCAGGCGGGGGAACTAGATGCTGCTCAGAAGGCGCAGCTAAAGGACATAATGGTTCAATGGGCGAAGAAAGATAATATCGATTGAAGCCATGAGTTTTTTTCACTTTCTCCCTCGTTGTTACATCCTTCGCTGAAGCTATTTTGTGAATATTGAGCGATAGCCGATGCAACAATAATAATTCCCGCAACGAATAATGCAGTATAAACTAACGTCTTTTTTCCTATTCTTTCCAGCCATATGAACACCTTTTCAACTTACCATTTTCGTTCCGCAGCGGATACAGAACCTCTCATGGGGAAATAATTTAGCACTGCATTCTCGGTATGTTTTCCCGACCTCTATTTGTACCCTATCCTCTGTTACCACTCCTCCACTTTTTCCTTTTTCCAATTTTAAAGTTTTCCTTAGCTAGCCTCAAACCGCAGGTAGTGCAGAACTTATAGGGTGGGGATAATTGTTCACCACACTTGGGACATGGTATCTCAACTTCTTTTTTTGCTTCATTGTAGTAATCATCCGATCCGTATTTATCTTGACGATAATCGTCTTGCCATGGGTCGTCCGTCCCGTAAACATCCAATCTGTGATCGTCTTCCCGACAATCGTCTTCTCGATAATCGTCTTGCCAGTATAAATCATCATCAGAATCATCGGATCCCCTAGGATCAAGGGAATGATGTTGTATCCGAGTCAGTCCTTTTTCTCTTTCGTTTAAATAGAGCGTCAAAACAATAACTCCAGCGAACAATACCGTACCCATAATCGCCCAGAAAACAATATCCTCTCGTTCCCTAATGAATGTAAAATCCGTTCCCATGGCGATCCCATGAAAAATTACAAATGCAAGGGAAAGAAATGTTGAGTAAAGGTGGACCCTGCGCCAGTTCTTGGCACCTATCAACTTTATCGTAAACTTCATAAAGCTCCCGGTCAGGCTCACCACCAGCATCGTAACGGCGGCGAGATAACCTAATATGATCCAAATGTTCCAGAGCTGGTCAGTGTAAGGACCGGATAGAAGAACGGAGCCGTGATAGATAGCCAATCCAAAAAGAAACCACGATACGGCGCAATGATACCTCACCCTTCGCTTGGCGCTGATCATCCGGTTTAGATAACCTCCGGTATTCCATATACCGCCGAGAACTATGGAGATCAAAAGCAGTACAAGAGTAGATATACCGGTGATTCTTCCGATACAATGAAAATAATCAGTTACTTTGGGCGCTTGGGGATTGTATAAAACACTTATTGGAATAGCATAGGGTGTGTTGTTCACCCGCCACGATATTATTATATTCTCATCGATCTTTTTTCGAGATGTGGGGCGCAAGAAGATGTCCAGTTCACTATCTGCCGATAGAAAGTTCCTGCCGGTGGGCTTTGCTTCGAGAGAGGATGATGTGAAAACAGTTAGATCGGTGATGTCCTCCACTGCGGTCAGGGTTATTTCCCCGCCCGCATCATCCAACAATACGTTCCAGGATGAAGGTACCAACGATGTACTACCAACACTGATGATCCTACTTTTCTCTATCACTTCTTCCCGATAATCGTATCCATCAATGGTTTTATGCTCATAATAGGTTATCGCATTTACCGTTACGATTATTTTGGAAACCCCGTTCTTTATTGCAGTAGCGGTGAATTTGAATCTCGTACCCTTTTTCAGATCATATGCTTCTATAGTGGATTCATTGAAACTAAAGATTTTCGGATCTTGAGTAATTTCTATTAGAAGTTCCTTTATATCATAATCAATAAAATCAATTCCCACTTCTACGGGAAATTCCACCCCACGTTTTGTAAACATGGAAACATTTAAAAAAACCGTCGGGGGATAATAGACGTACCCGGAAATGGGGTATGATGAAGAATGACAGGATAAACAATCGGTATTTCGATGGGAATCTCCGCCAGCTGTGGGGACCAGAATGATGGTTATTAGAAAGAGAATAACCATTTTTCTCATGGTTTCCTCTTCCTGTAAAAAATCGCAAGATATACGCCCAGCACCATGAGCACGACCATGCCGCCGTAGAGTACAGAGTTCCTCATCCAACCAGGAAGCGGGGAGATACTGCTCTGCTCGTTAGTCTCGATGTTGGCATCATCTTCTGTGGTCACGATATTCCAGGATATCTCAATGAAACGATCGGAAATCTCATCCGTTATTCGTGCCCTGATCGTACGTCTGCCGGGTTTTACTACAG
>Ga0187827_10002887_pt1 | contig 22928 bp, 19 predicted proteins | sample ETNtaG_39_FD_167969 | JGI IMG/M metagenome (GOLD analysis project Ga0187827, IMG submission 167969) | Marine microbial and viral communities from oxygen minimum zone, Eastern Pacific Ocean - ETNP2014_SV_150_PacBio MetaG (Illumina Assembly) | ecosystem: Environmental > Aquatic > Marine > Hypoxic... | reverse complement strand
ACAATTAACATCTTCAGTCTTAAAGATTTCCAATCCAGGAGCCCAGTGGAAATGTGTTCTTACATAATGTTTTTTGTTCCCGAAAAGTTTATCCTGAATAGTTAAGCTCTCTTTACAAACCTTAAAAGTCCTTTCAAACTTAATACTGTCACCGACAATTCTCCCGAACCCATCATGTCTTATAGTAAGTTCAAAGCCCTCGTTATTCCACTTGTAATTAACCTCGGGCTTGGACATTACGTAAAATTCTGGATATCTATTACGATGATGATATAGGAATGGCCCATATCCATCTATAGTTACTTGGTTGTGGGCCGTAGCAGTTATTCCATATATTCCCTCATTATTATCTACATAGCTTAACCTGCCAGGATCAACTAGTAGTTGCTCGCCCTCAACAAACATAACAAATGAACCAGTATCACAATGACCGTGAGAAGGAAACAATGGAGTTCCCGCGGGTTCAACGTGCCAGAATATCGTTATATTGTCATAATCAAACCTGTACCACCCGCTCTCGTCACAACTCTGGAATGATCTTTTTCCGAAAATCCCATTTACATCAGGTAATGTACATTTAGCTTCAATATCACCAAAAAGATTTGACCAGCCTCTGTTTGAGGGAGGATTCGGAAGGAATTTCGGCTTATATAAATCAAGTGCCGGCATCGACCATGGTAAACCCACAAGCCAATCAGGTGTAAAATCAGGTGATACATCGCCAATTAATGGAAATGCCCAGTCACACTCTCTCTCATTATACACAAGGAGAAACCAGCATGCCTTAATCATTTTGGTGAGACGATCTTTAAGTATGTCACACAGAAGAACATCATTTACTACTTTTGCAAGAATATATATTTCAAGAATCCATCTTGTCACCAGAAACTGATAATGTGATGATCCCTCTCTTATGAAACCGTCATCATTCACAATCATCGTAATTTCATGCCTAAGAATAACCGAAGAAAGCTCGACAAGAATATAATTTTCGAAAAACTGCCCTGAATAATATAAAGCTCTTCCATTATTCAGTATGTGATTAAATGTGACGCCATTTGGATAATACTCAAGGTTCTTGCATAGATACAATGTCATATCTCTTAGAGAAGTAATAGTTCCAAGTACGTCTTTGTTTTTAGCCCCAACACATGACAAAAAGATTATACAATTACATATACGTTCACCCACTGTATAACTTTTCCAGGCAAGATTTGACTTTATAGAACCTTGTTCAGCAATCCAGCTTTTTATTAATTCAATCCCCCGAGCAGCAGAGTCAGGACTTTTTAGATTGGTGAGTTCGGTCATCAACCAATTCCACCTATGCATCGACATTGTCTGTTCCGGATCATCAAATTCAGCATTCCAATCCGGAACATTATCATAGTTAAATTCACCACAAGCAAGGTGAATTGATCTTTGACCTTGATAGTCAGACTCTGTTTTTTCAGAAGAATTTTTAAAACAACTTTTAATAAAACTGGCTTCAGGGGAAAAATTAGAATATTTTATTTCTTTATAAACAGTGTGAATATACCGAGGATAATCTTTTTGAGGGTTAGCACTCGAAGAAAATCTTTTCTTTATGGCCTTAGCATAAAATGAGACGGCACATAATATTCTTGTGGGATGCAACAGTAGATAAAACAGATAATTACCCGATTCAGTATTTGTGGAGTACTTATCTATGCTTTTATTTACTATTTTACTTAGCAACAATTGAATCAAAATATTCCAACACAGAAGGTGGGCTACCAGAAAGAACGAATTTATCGTAGATATTCGTGTTTATCATAAATCTGTCCTTAAATTTCAACAGAAATTCCTTTACATTTTGAAAAGATTATTCAAGTATTTCGTTACTATTTCTACCACCATCAAGACTTGGCTAAACAGAATCCTCCCAATCCATGACTTTCCACATAATCTGAATATTTTAACTTCTCAGACAAAGCGCATTATCCATTTCCATGTTTGCTATTTTACTTAGTAACAATTGAATCGAGTTGCTTCAATACTGAAATCTGGCTACCCGAAAGAACAAGCTTCTTACTGTAACATTTGTATTTTCAGAAGTTCATCCTTGATTCCTAATAAAAGAAGTAATCTCTTACATTTACATCATTTCTTTTGCTATATAATAATTTGTAGCGATCATCAAAAGCTTTGTTCTTTATCGCCCGGCGAAGCTTCATGCATATGTAAATTGGTCCAAGAAGTCCAGCATAGCAAATAAGTATAGGACGAAAATCAAATGATGTCGATTCGGTTAAATTAACAAGGATTTGTATTATTACAAGAATTATTAGTACAACCGGCGACCATTGATGTTGAAAAATGGAGATAGCCACCCTCCACACCCCTCTCACTAGTATCATTATAATGCTTATTGACTTCCTTCCATCCTCTTCCGTACTTAACGTTGTATCACTATTAAAATCTATACCTTCAGAATTGCCAATGGTTTCTACTCCCTTTTGCATTTTCTCAAGGCGAGCCCAACTGACAACCGTCCATCCACAACCAATTATGCTCTTATCAAAAATTGGTGTTAAAACAGATAGGAATCCGCAGATAATTATAAACCCACTTGGTTTATCAGCAAACGCTCCCATGGCCAAGCCAGTAAACATGGCGGCATCTCTCAATAGATGTAAATACCAGTCCAGAAATTTACCCAACATACTACTTTGCTTGTTGTAACGAGCAACTTCACCATCGCTATGATCCAAAAGAGTATATGTGTAGAAGAAAATAATGCCTAAAATAACTATCCAAATAGATCTACAATATAATAAAAATCCGCCAACAATGCCAAATATACCGGAGAGAATAGTAACAGTATTCGCAGACATTCCCAATCTAAGAAATATCCATGTGAAATATATGGATATTCTTAATTCGCACCGCTTCATAAAACCATGATAATTATATCCAATTGCTTCTCTGCTTTCTATTTTTGGTTTTTGGCAAATATTTCGTAATCCAGAAATCGTTTCCATTTTATCCTCTTAGTTTTTTGCTATTAATAATCCGGGTTCAGTTCCCATTTCTTAATGCATTAAAATTAGCTACTATCCTTTGCTTAATCCTTGATACAAAATCTGAATCAAGTTTTGAATTTACAGGAAGGCCCTCTACTACCTGTTCATAAACTCCTTCTTTTAAAACTCCCTGTTTTTGAGCAAGCACTGTCCCGACAGGGCATAAAGGCCTCTCGTCCCTGACTATAAGCCTGCGTATTTGTATTTTGTACAATTAAGCGCAGCGGTAATAAAATAAAACTATCCAGTGTGGTTTGATACATGGAGAAGAAGCAACAATATTCACAATGCAAATAGTGTCTTTGCTCTTTCCCAGTCATTCAGGGTGTCCACTTCAGCCCATGGCATATCACCAATATCAACATACCTTACCAGCATGGACTGCTTCGCCAGTTGATCAATGGCAATTGTATAATAATCTTGAAAATGACTCCCTGCCATTATTCGCATCTGATTTACCAACATTTCTGCTCCCGCCTTCGAAAATTTTGAAATACCAACGAAATTACCATCTGCCACATCTGGTACAATATGACTACCTATACTTTCAATACATCCTGATTGAATTTTGATCCGCATCGTCTGTTCCAATCGCTGTCTAGTATCCACCATTAAGCTAATATCTCGTGGGCACATTAGAAGGCGCCGCAAAGCACCTGGTTGAATTAGCACGTCGGCAAATATACACAAGAAACTACAATCCAGTTCGCCACGAACACTCCATAGTGTATGAAAGTTATTTGTAGTTTCGAAATCCGTGTAATCCAGAAACCTCACCCCTTCAGGAAGATGCGCCTTTAATAACTCTTTCTGGTATCCCACAACCACGACTATATCCTCAATACCCTCACTATGGATTATCCGAATTAACCTCTGTATAATGCTTTCACTCCCAACTGTAAGCATGCACTTGGGCTCTTCCTTTGTGAATGGATTCAGGCGTAAGCCTTTACCTGCAGCCAATACAATAGCTCTCATTGTGGATGCCTATAAAAAGTTCTCATGCGTCGCATACCATAAGCTGCCATGACAATACCTTCCTTTTCACCATTACCAGATTTCTTGAACCCTCCAAAGGGAGCGTTCTCCGTCCTATAGCCCGGAATACCATTCCAGCTGAATTGACCTACGCAAAGCATATCAGACACTCTCCTCGCAAGAGATTCATCCTGAGTCATCACCGCTCCTGCTAAAGCGTATTGGGTATCCTTGGCTATTCTAATAGCATCATCTATATCTTTAGCCCTTATTACAGGACACACCGGACCAAATGTTTCTTCTCTCACCAACTCTGTTGAGAGAGGTACATGGTCTAACAGGGTTTGGTTGAGCTGGGCACCCTTGCGTTTGTTACCATATTTCAATTCAGCCCCATCTTCTATCGCACGATCAACCCTTTTTTGTACTATTTCTGCCTGTTCTGCTGATATCATTGTACCTATATCAACCATAGGATCCTGAGGTTCACCACACTTAAGATGGCTAATACGTTCAGCCAGTTTCGTTACGAATTTCTCAGCAATACCGGGTGTTACGATGACTCTACGCACAGACGTACAGCGTTGGCCTGAGTTCTTAAAGCAGCCATAAAGTACCGCCTCTACTGACTTATCGTTGTCAGCATCATCCGCAATAATGAAAGATGAACAGCCTCCCAATTCAGGAACAAAACGCTTAGTAGGATAACACGATTGAACTATCATTCGTTGAATAGACATGCCTACGGAGTAACTGCCGGTAAAAGTAACCATATCCACCAAAGGCGAAGTCACCAGCTCTGTAACGATATTCTCGGCTGGGCTTCCTGTTACTATTGCTATCATATTATGAGGCACACCACATTCGTGAACAATTTGACCCAGCTTTAAGGCAGATAGCGGCGTCTTCTCAGACGGCTTAGCAACCATACATGCTCCTACAGCAATGGCAGGAAATACTTTGTGCGCCATCTGGTTCATGGGATGGTTAAATGGAGTAATGCCCACCACAAGGTCTAGGGGCTCAGTAATGACTTGAAGTTCTGGTAATCCCTCTTTAGTACCAGAAACAAATTCGTCTGTCATGTTCTTGTCCATCCGGAAAGCTACCTGACTGGCATTCCGTGCGCAGCTCACAACACGTTTTACTTCCAATGTGGAATCTTTCATTGAAAGTCCGGATTCGGATGTTATCAATTCTGCACAAACTTTACCTTGAGCTTCAATGGCATCAGCAATATTATCCAGCATTTTGCTTCTTTCTGACGCACTGAAATTTGGCTTGTATTCAAAGGCATTTGTGAGCACTTTCTGAATCATGGTGCTATCAGCTTGTGGGGCGTCTCCCACCTTCTCCCCAGTATAGGGATTTAGAACAGGAAAAGTTTTTGTAGTTTTGGACAGTTCGTACTTTGACACACGCATCCTTTTTTTAATTCCCACTCCTGCCTTTCACACCTGCATCTTCTGTAATACGCATATTCTGAGATGCTACCTTAATATGACACGTAACTTCAACTAATAAGTGCAACAATTGGTTTTATAAGATCTATGATTAAATACTTCATCAGGAGTTAGAAAGTTTTATAGCTATCCTCTTGACCATTCCTCATTAATGAATATTATTCAGGACTGTCAAACCTCAAAAGACTGACTATGCATTGCAAAGCAGTTATTTACAAACAGTCCCAAAATATTCCCATGTATTCTCCAATCCTTTTTCCAGAGAATACTCAGGCTCAAAACCTGTTACTTTTTTAAACTTGTCAATCTTAGAGTAATTTCTCGTTATCTCACCCTTCCTCTCAGGTACATATCTGATATCCACTTTACGATCAGTTGTTCTCTCCACAAGGCTTTTAATCATGCCTGCCAGCCGGTTTATTGAAGTCTCAAACCCTGTACCTACCTGGTAAACCTCTCCGAAGTGATTATCCGGTCCGCCATCTTCAAGATCAAAAGCAACATATATTGCTTTACAGATATCATTAACATATATAAGATCTCTTGTTTGATTTCCGTCCCCATAAATAATAAGGGGCTTGCCCTCCAGTATTCTTTTGAAGAAGAGTGCAACAACGCTCTCCTTATTTAGAGAACCTGGTCCATAAACATTCGAGAACCTTAAACTCACTGTCCTAAGATCAAATGAACCATAAAAAGCTGAACAGTATGCCTCAACAGACAATTTGCTTACCCCGTAAGGGGAGATGGGCCTTGGAACCATACCCTCATGCATAGGTGGGACCTGTTCACCAAGGGGGGCAGCGGATGAGGCAAATACAAACCTTTTAACCCCGTGTTTTACTGATGACTGAAGCAGGTTTAAACTCCCTTCAATATTAACACAAGCATCCTTAAAAGGATCTTCAATAGAGTCTATAACGCCTGTCTGGGCAGCAAGGTGGATAACAGTATCCTTCCCTTCCGTCACCTGATCAACTACATCCTTGTTTCTCACATCACCAACTATAAGCTCTGCATCTAATCCTTCAATGGACCCCTTATTGCTTTTTGACATATTATCCAATAATGTTATTTTTGCTGATGCACGGTTTTGGATATAGGAGACAAGGTTGGATCCTATAAAACCGCACCCCCCGGTTATCAATATATTATGCCTGACCCTCTACCTCCTAAACAATATCGTTATCTGTCCTCCAGTGCAAGACCCTGCTTCCGACAGAGTTTACTGTATACCCCACCCTGCTGTAACAGTGATCTATATCTGCCCTGTTCATATCAACACTTTCAAAGCTCTCTATTATTCTAATGCAGATACCATCATTTTAATACACTGAGACTGACAGGTTCACCTTTTTTAATATCTCTAATAACTGTTTTACCGACAACATCATCAATTCTGTTTGCAGCCATCCCTTCACCTGAAACCAAAGGAATTAACATGTCTACGTTTATAACCGATCCCTTTTTAATATCAAAATTTATATGAAGTGACCGTCTAAGCTGTTTTTTTGATTCACTTTCAGAAGGTTGACATTTTTTTCCATAAACACCTCTCATTTCCTCAATTCGTCTAACATCACTTACAAGTTTTTTCATATCATTTAAATCCGCTGACAGAGGATGATCTCCAAACTGATGGGTCTTATCTAAGGTAAAATGTTTTTCTATAATTTGCGCGCCCATTGCCACAGCTGAGATACAGGCTAAATTCCCAATAGAATGGTCCGAATAACCAATAGTCACCTTATATCTATCTTTCATAAAAGGAAGTGATTCAAGATTGAGTTCATTTTCCGGAGCAGGATATGAAGATACACAATGCATTAAATAAAGTTTATCAATAGAAAATATCTTCGCGGCTTCATCTATCTCTTCGATTGTAGCTTGTCCAGTTGACAAAATGACAGGTTTTCCTTTATCTGCGACACACCTGAGTAACTGTATATTTATCAGATCCGCTGAAGCAATTTTAAACGCAGAGACAAGTGGCGTTAAAAGTTTTACAGACTCGACGTCAAAAGGTGTGGCAATAAAATGCACTGCTTCTTTCGTTGCTGTTTCGTATAATTTAATTATCTGTTCATCTCTGAATTCTAAATCCTTAAAGCGATCAAACTGTGACTTGTATCCAAGTGATTTTGCTCTCGGAAAGGCCGGTACATTCTTTGCAAAGAACCTTTCTGTTTTAAATACCTGAAATTTTACCGCATCAACTCCAACTTCGGCTGCTCTGGTAATCAACTCCTTAGCAAGTTGGAAATCCCCGTTATGGTTGGTCCCTATTTCTGCTATGATATATGCTTTATCAGTTGTTATAAAAGACTTGATAGTCATATTTGATGATTTAAACTAACCATTATATTTTGTACTAACTCTATTTATACTCGTTAAGGATAACAACTCCAACCACATTAGTTACTTATATTTCCAGATACACTGTCACAGGCTTGCAAATCAATTACAACAAAACTATCATTTTCATATGCAATCGGTAGATTATCTAATATGATATTTTTCTTCTTATATATGTATATTTTTTTATCTTCTAAATAGTCTATTTGAAACTTTTCTATAAAAAGGTAATGTCCACCAATAGAACATATTTCAGTGACAACGTCAGATGTTTTTATATTATTTGATGATAATTTACTCATTAAGTTCTTGTATACCTGATCCTGCCTATGCCACTCAAGAAATTTCATATCACCTTTCTGTAAGAACCTCCGACCGTCTCCACCATTAATAGTGGTATATGCCATATTTCTTCCAGCCTTATATCTTAGCCAGCTTGGACCGCTAAAGGTACGTTCCCTGGGAATATTAAGTATAAAAGATGAAATATCTTCCACATCTTTGTTTATCTTTAATATACTTATCCTATCATTATCAGGGCAAAATTTTAAGACCCTATTTGTTATTATAGGTATTTTATTTCTACTTCGAAAATATTCACACGCTCCTGTTTTTTCAGCTATCTTTCTACTTATAGAATTGCCTGTAATGCTCTGTTTTATATGAGGTGCAAATATTACAAAGAGTAATAATAGGAAAATAGTATTTAACAATACTACTGAATACTTTATACTACTTTTCGCAACGATATTCCGAAGGTCAGGATAAGAAGCTAAGAGTATCAAAAAGAGATTGAAGAATAACCATTTAGAATTCCTTGCCAGACAATATAAATGAAACTTATACCCTATAAAGTGATCAAATCCATGGAGTATTGTATTAATTAAAATACAGAAAAGAGTAATGCACCAAATCAACTTAATGTTTCTCACCTTTATAAAAAATATTGATATCAAGGATAAAGTAAGTAGATATGCATACCCCCTAAGTCCACCACTAACAAGACCTGTAAGCTCGAATATGTAGTTAGGCAGAAAAAAGGGATTAATTTTATACCATTTTAAAAGGTTTTTCTGTAATTCCTTAACCTCTTCTGAAAAGCTAGCTGACGGGTCAAAACCAAAGCTTTTAATAAAAAGAATAATATATGGCAGTAAAAAAGCGAGAAAAACTAATGCACATATTACATTTACAATTATTTTCTGCTTTTTACTATAATCTTTTGAAATTATGATTAATAGACAGCAAACTGTAATAAAGGCAATTCCAGGGCCCATAAAAGTTAATTCATGGATCCATACCATTCCTGTTGCCATAAATACAAGAACATATAGCCTAATAGGAGTAATTTTTAGAGATAGTAAGAGAAACAACAATATTAGATAGTAAACATATGCAATGGTCCTGCTATCAGCACTCCATAAAGGAACCAGACCAAAAAAATCTTGAGTTGAAGGAAATTCAATTAGTGAAAAGGAAAAAAAGCAAGAAGAAAAAAATGAAATAAGGTTAGAGCGTGTTAATAAATAACATACTATGTATAATAAGCTTGTACCAGAAAAAAAAAGGAACAGATTTAAATAAGCTATGTACCGTTCATAGCTACCAACCAACTTAACGAATGGACTCTGAATTATACCTGATGTAAAGAAGATGTAGCTGCTCTTATCATACATATATACGTCATGAGAAAAGTCATATTTATTCATAAAACCTGCTATACGGTTAGCATATATCCAATGGTCTCCACCTAAATCATAGACTCCTACAGGATAATTTGCCCATCCTACAAACAAGGTCAGAAGAAAGAATAAAATAAACGGTTTAAAATTAATGCCAACTACCCTGTCTTTTATCTCCTCAAATGCTAAAGAATAAACAGCCATAACGGTCCTTTCTTTATTTATCTTTAAGTGAGCTTCTTCTAAAGAGCAGAATCAGCCTGTTCCCAACCTTTAACCTGTTTATAATTGAATAAAGTATTTTCCTTAGTAGTTTATACCTATTTTCTTCGCACAAGCCTATAATCCCCTGTATCCCAGTATAATATCTGATTAAGCTAAAACCATTTTTCTCCATTAATCTGGTAATAGTATTCAAGTCAAACTGCCATATATGAAATGGAAGACCATAGCCATGATTACCGGGAAAAGTCAATCCCAATACATTCGGTGCCTGAATCATTAATAGTGAAATGTCATTCATAGCATCATATATTTTTGACAATTGCTCGTTAGGGTCTTCGAGGTGTTCTATTACATCCATCATGGTGAAAGTATCAAAACATCTATCGAAATTATAATTCTCTAATCTTGATAGTGAAACTTTTAAATTAAACTTTACATTTGCATATTTCACCGCTTCTTTGGATACATCAATGCCTTCTGTACAAATTCCATTATTTTTGCAATAATTCATCCAGAAACCATAACCACAGCCTATATCGAAAAGGGAATGAATAGGTTGAAAACTTTTTAACCTTTCCAACCTTTCTTCAAAAAAACTATTAAAAATATTTTTATGTTTTTCGTATAGTTCTGGAAAACTCCAGAATTCTACCTTTTCAGTATGCTTTTTAGACAAATCTTCTGATGCTTGTTGGATAAAATTATTATTTTCAAATATCTCCTTTAGGTAAACTAATGAACATTTGTTGCACTTCAATAAAGTGTAATCACCAACCTTTTCATAAAGTTTACTGTTCTTGCTCGATTCACAAATACAACAGCCTCTCATATTAATTTTATTTCTACGGAAGTATGCCCAAAAACCTGAAAGCGGTTTGTCTTTATTTTGATATCACAGGGATTGCAATTACCAAAATTATGGCATGTTAAAAATTCTTTCTTAATTTGAAAGTCCCCATCCAGTATATGCCCTATTGGTTTCATGTCTTGGTATAAATCATGATGACATCGAAAAATATCGCCACTTGGACCTATTATGAGTTCAGAAGATTCGCACATAACTGTTTTTCTTTCTTGCCCAGTAACAGCGTCGGGATATTTATATTTGCCATATAGCATACCATTATATAATCCCAAAAATTCTTTTGTCCTAAAATCAATACCCCTTGCTTCACAAAGATCGCGCGCTTTTTCAATGCTTTCCATGCAATGAGGATGTTCAACGGCCCATACGCCTATGCTATAACCTCTCTGAAGCATAACGCTTACTTTGTCTACTAACAGATTCAAATCCATTTCTTCCGGGTGGTAACTTACCCTAATTGAAGCATAATGGGCATCTCTTTTTAATCGGCCTGGTGCTATATTATCCATAAAAACATGGATGTCAGATTCGAGGTTCGTGAGCAAGTCTATTTCCAAATTCCGTTCAACATTGTTGACAATATCGTAAAACTCCTTATGAAGAGTAGGCTCCCCACCCTGTAAAGTTAAGGGAAGATCGCTTCTGGATATAATCCTGTTGAGTCCTTGACTCCACTCTTTTCCACTCATCATTTTCTTGTTACTGGCGTTTGATAAGTGATGATTGATGCAATAGGAACAGTTCATGTTGCACGCCAGAGAAAGAAAAACTGCGATATAGTTGAAGTCTTCCGGTATGTTTATTTTATTGCTGGTCATGTGAGAAAGCCCTGACCTTCCAGGAAATCACATTTTAGGCAATCTTTATCAGTGATATTTTCCTGTTTCCACAAATTCTGCCTGAGCCGATTTACATTTCCTGATTTCCATAGAGTTTCAAATGTGTAAGGAGAAAAATCACCAAATTCATCATCAAACACCCTAACGCAGCAAGGCATTATTTTGCCATTCCAGGTGATATGGGTTGTTCCATAAAGCCAGAAACATTTCCTTCTTTTCTTCTTATTCTTTTTGCCTCCAGAGTAAATTTTCCGTTTCATTTTATCATTTGTTGGGATGAAATCTTCTTGCTTGTCGCCGTAAAAAACCGGTTTCGCGTCAAGGGTTTTAATATCTAAACTATCCACTTGAAGCTCCCGGGCCAAGTTTTTAACATTTTCAATGTCATGTTGATTATGTTTCATTAATATAAATTGAAGAATGATTTTGGGATATTTGCTTTTCACTTTTTTTTTATACAAAATCAGCTTTCTAATATTGGAAAGAACTTTCTCAAAATTGCCACCTGTTCGATATTTGGAATAACTCTCTTGATCAATGCCGTCAAGGGAAATGGTCAGGTAATCAAGTTTGCTATCCACTAGGTCTTGCAATATTCTCTCTTCTTTGATGTTGTTGAAATTCGCGCTCAAATAAGTGCACATTTTTTTTTCTCTTACATAATGGATCATTTCGCCTAATTGTTTATGAAGAACTGACTCACCCCATAAGTGTAGAAAGACAAAATAAGAATGTGGCGAAAAATAGTTTATTACTTCCTTAAATTTTTCCATTTCTAATAATCCAAAGCCATATTTAATACTTTTCCTGGGGCAGAGAGAACACTCTATATCGCACAAATTAGTCGGCTCAACTTTAATTAAAAGTGGAAGGCCATAGATTTTGTTCCCCATTAAGTAATAGGAAAACAACACTTTTATTAAGTTTAGGACCCTTTTGAAATTAGAATACTTAGAAATTATCTTTAAGCCGTCTAAAATTCTTCCAAAAATCAACTCGTTTTCATATCCCATGGCAGTTTTCCATAAATAACGAACATGTCTCCAACGCTGGTTTTAAAATCACAATCCAATGACTCAGGGAGGCGTTCTCCTGATTTCTTGAGAAAAGAAATATTTTTAAGATAATAGGAAAGGGGGAATTCTTTTTTAAAAGGCCCCTTTTCAAGAAAAGTAAATCCCTTTCTCTCCATGAGGTTGTTTAAGGATTCATAATTGTAGTAGTACAAGTGGCTCTTATTAAATCCCCACCACTTGCCTCCTAACAATTTGGCACTACAACTACTAATGTTTGGAGTCGAGATAAACACCACTCCATTTTCTTTAAGCAATTCATTGATTATTTTCAGAATCCTAGATGGGCGTTCTAAATGTTCTAATACATCAAAGAGGGTTATAGCGGAAAAGCTCTCTTTTGGGAATGCGCATTCTTCCAGGCTTTTATTATTTATTTCGATATGAAACTTATTTTTGGAAAAGAGCACGGCTTCTTTACTCAACTCGCACCCGGTCGCCCGGCAGCCCATATCTTGAGCCACTTTTAAAAAAACTCCTTTGTTGGCTCCGATATCCAGCAAGGCTGGCTCCGGGCATTTTACATGTTTTAATATTTTTCGCAGATAATATAAAAAATTCCTGTACCTGTATTGATACATATCCATATATTCGTCATCGATGCTATCCTCATAGGTTTTTCTTCTCCATTCTCCGTCGCGATCAAAATCTGCAAAAACCAGTCCGCACTTTGAGCATTTAAAAATGTCATAATAAAACCCCCTGGCGTCAGGCAAAGAGCATCTATAGTTATAATCATCAAGGCACGCTCTATCCCTTGCGTATACCAGATTAGAATCTTCACTTCCGCAAGTGTCACATTTCATGGATAAACGATTTTACTTCAGCCAGGGCCTGTTTACTCTTATATTTACCCAATGTTTTCTCTATAATGATGGGGATCCTTGCCCTATTGTTGTGTGCCTTTGTGATGAAGTTTTTGAAGTCTATGAAGCCATCTCCGACATTCGAATCGACGGGGAAATCTTTAAGATGGATTTCCCCAATATTTTCTTTTACACAGCAATATTCTTCGAGCAGGTTTCCTGTCAAACCAAAGCAATTGCCGGTGTCAAAACATATTTTCAAGTTATTTGACGGAACTTTTTTGATAAGGTTTTTATTTATCCTGGCGCTAAGATAGTTTTCAATCAGTATCTCCACTTCGCCTTGTTTCGCTATTTCGCAAATGTCGTTTATTCTTTCGATAAATAACCGGGTCCCATGGGACGAGAAAAGATCATTACCAAAAAAAGGCATAACAATAACCTTCGTTTCAAATTCCCGGCAGATATCTATAGTTTCGATTATAATGGTTTTAATTTTTTTATATATCCCTTTGTCTTTTGACAAAAAGTTAAAATCGGGTTTGTTCATAAGGCTCATAAAAATAGAATTAATTGAAATGCCATTACTTGCCAATAACTTTTGGGTTTGCCTCCTTGAGCGTGTACTCCATAGCTCTTGCTCCCTGTAATGATGCAAAATAGAATATTCCAAACGTGCAATGCCCGCTCGGAACATAATATCTACTTTTTGGCTTAGATCGCCTTCAATGGAAGTGTCTTTTATGCCAAGTAAGTCATCTTGCATTTCAAGTTAGTCTTTAACTTTTTTTAATTAAATAAAATTCAGGTGTGCCGGGGGAGTTCTAAAAGACCATAAGAATTTATTTACATTGTGGTGTCGGCAATATGACATGCACTTATTCACATCGATTTCATTTTCAACTTTTTTTTGAACATCCCGGTATCGTGAGGACCTTAATATTTCTTCCAGGCTTTGCTCATTCAAGTCTCCATAACTAAATTCCTTATTCCCGTAAAAAGGGCAGCATGTATAAATATGGCCGTCGCCCGCTGTTTGTAGAATAAAAGGCAAACCAATGCACCTGGTGTAATGCCGCTTTCCCATATCTTCAAAAATATTCCATCTTATAATAGATTTAAAATTCTCAGAGCTTAACTTTTCAGCCCTTTTTAGGACAGCTTTATGCTTTTCGTGCAAATCTCCCGGAGTATCATAGGCATTATCTGGGTGCAGGTGAAAGGGTTTTAATACGTAATAGTCAAACCCTATCTCTTTAGTAAGTTTTGCCAGTTTGGCGACGGTATTCGCGTTTTCCTTTATCAGCACTTGTTGCACTCCCAATGTTACCTTTAAATTCTTTTCTTTTTTATATTTCGCCGCGAAGGTTAGATTTTCCACCAACCTTTCAAAGTCACTGGGGTGAGTTCCATGCAGTTTAGCGTAACAATCAGGCTCGCTGGACATTACGCTGACTCTCATCCAGGTCAAATTTGGCAAAATACATTTTGATATTTCCGGGGTCAATAAAACAGCATTTGTATTGAGGGCGATATCAAGTCCTATTCTGCCTGCGAGTTCAATCGCATTGGCGGTGTTTTTATTCACTAAAGGATCACCGTCTCCGGCAAGTAAAACACTTTTTACTCCAATATTCCTGCAAGACTCAATGAGCTTCAGGTAAAGTCCTTTCTTTAAATAACCGACATTTTCCTTTTTGTAATCCACATAACAAAAAAAACATTTGTGGTTGCAGGCGCTCGTAGGGCCTATTTCTATATGGATGGGCGGGAAGAATTCTCCTTTTAGCCATTTGTTTAATTCATCGAGATGATAACCAATTTTAGTTCCGTCTAAGTAAAGACGCGACACGTTCTCTTATCTCCTGAAAATTATAAATAGTAGTTTTATATAAAATTGATATGGTCTGGCGGGTCATTCAAATCTGACAAAAAACTATTGACCTCATCGAGCCGGCAATTAGGCATACATTCTTCCTGAATATTAATCTCTTCTTCAAGATATCTTTTTACATCCTGCCGTTGTTTGCTTTCCCATATTTCTTTAAATGAATTCTCATATAAATTTCCGTATATATATTTTTTTTTATTGATTTGGACTCCACAAACTACAACATCACCATTGGACTTGATTTCACAATAAAAGGGGTTTCCAAGGCATCTTAAATATGTTCTCTTGAGCAATTTATTAAATGAATGGAATCTGATATTAAAAGAAAATCCCGAATTATTAGAAATGATTTTTCCATCAATGCTGTCAAGATACTTTTCAACGTTTTTTTTGTATTTATCATAGTCAATTTTATTGTTAAACAAAGGCAGATAGGGCTTCACCGTCAGGTAATCAATACCAACTTTTTCCAATTTTGAAGCAAGGTTTCCAATGGTTTTGCAATTTTCTTTCAGGAGTATAATTTGAGCTCCAACAACGAGATCGCTTTTTGATTTCTTCTTACGATCTACCAGTTTCTTTAGATTAGCAAAGACTTTGTCAAAGACGTCATGCTCTACTTCATGCACTCTTGAATAACACTCGGAAGTGCCGGCATTAATGCTGAATCGCGCCCAGGTAACATTCTTGACTATGCTTTCTATTAATTTATCAGTTAGAGAAATTCCATTGGTAATTAAACCACAATCAATATTGTTCGACTTGGAGTACTCAAAGAATCGACTTATTTCAGTATTTAATAACGGTTCTCCCTCGCCGGAGAAAACGAAGCTCTTAACCCCCAACGCTGCCATTTCTTTAATGCGAGACCGCATTTCAGAAAAAGATAAAAAGATTTTGTCTCTCTCAACTTTGTCATACACACAGAATACACATGAACAATTACAAAACCCAGAAGGGCTTATCTGTATGGTGATGGGATAAATTATTTCCCCGTTTTTCCATTTTAGTAAATAACCAGGATAATATTTGAGTTTATGGCTGTCCAGCTCTAATTGCTTCAATTTACTTTATAATACCTTTCACCCGTTCATAAACCTTTTCTACAGATATGTATTCCATACATACCGTTTCTTTATCGCATTCCGGTTTAACGCATGGGATACAATCGTAGTTCGAGTCAGGATAAAGTACTTTTCCTCTGCCATATAAATAAGTTTCATATGAATTGGTGGGTCCGAATAAGACAATAACTTCTTTTTTTAGCGCCAACGCCAAATGCAGCCCTAAACTATCGCAGGTTACTAACAATTTTACCGAATGAATCCATTCCATATAATCAAGCAGGTTTTCCAAACCTTCCTGCCAGCTTACGGAAAAGCCTGTTTTTTCATTTATCTTTTTTCCCAATCCAAGCCAATTGTTTTTAGGCCAGGCTTTATTGGGCCATTTATTTCCCACCTTCCAGTTAAAACCAACATCAAAAACTATATTGCTTTTGGGTTTATAGCCCAGGATATATTCCTGGTTATTCCAATCTCCTCCAACCATTGTTAGAAGCGCTTCTTGCCAATACATGCGATTTTTTCTTTTAAAATCCTTCACCTTGCATAAAGAATATATTTGTTCCGTTCCATCGTAGGCTCCGGCCTCGCCTTTGTATTCATCGAACCTAAAGCCAAACCTTCGCCATGCCTTGATGGAATCGGCCAAGGCGCAAATCCCAGGGGATTTTTCAAAGTTAATAACCGTGTCAAATATTTCAGATTTGAGTTGCAGCGAGGAAGGCAGGTTAAAAATAAGAATCCTGTCAATATACTCATTACCTTCCAGCAGCTGATAAGATTTCTCATCCACTAGCCATGTAACATGTTCATTTTTAAAGTGATGCAGGACTACTGTTGTCCTTAAAACATCCCCCATGCTCGAGGTTAGGCTAATCTCGGAGTCTAAAGTTTCTGAATATCCCAACTTAATTATCAACACTTTATTTTTTCTTTTAATCATAAATCAATTCAGTCTCCTGCCTTTCTTAGAATATTTTTGTCTGTCGATAATAAAAATCTCGATCCACAACTTTGTAAAAGTAACTGCAATATTCTTCAGATTTTTTACGGATAATGCTTTGGAGGCTCCAGATTTCCTCGGTTGTATTTTAAAACCAACATGATAATAGTCGTGGCCTGAATAAATAGTTTTTATATGGAGCTCGGACTGAAATGTAAAACCTCCCGTCTTAATATTTATACTATCATACACATCCCTGGGGAAAATTGAGGCGCCGTTTGTATACTCCAGGTCTAAAAGAAAACTTTTAGTAAAAATGCAAGAGAATACTTTTGATAAAAACATCCTGAACTTTGACCGAATATGGGAGTTTAGGATATATCCTATTATAATATTTTCTTTGTTGTGACGAATTAGCTCTAAGTAATGAGTTAAGCTTGAAATAAGAATCTCGTTATCTCCCGGAAGCCATAATAAATTGTCAAATTTCGAATGACGCATGCCGATCGAGAGGCTTTCTCCAAAACCCTCATTTACTTTATTGGATATGACTCTAACTTCTTTATGCAAATTCTTGTATTTTTCCGCCACGGCAAGAGTATCATCCGTGCTACAGTCATTTACTACAATCACTTCAAAATCAAGAGATTTTTGAGAGGACATGAAAAGGCAAAGTTCACTTAGCAGAGCATCCAGGTTATGCTCTTCATTAAATGCTGGAATAGTGATTGAAAGACCTGTCTTTGAGGGAGAATTATCCAATGTTTTTATTTGGAACCTCTAGTGTCTGCACAGTCCTCTATATTGCTCAGGAATATATCCGACGGCCATGTTGTTTCCCTGAAAATAATCCTTTGCTATATTTTCATTAATGCCACCCAAGAGAGCCGCACCTCCGATGCATTCAGCTTTTATCAACATCTCATTAAATTTAAGCTGTGTTCCATCCAGGAAAAGTTGTTTTTTTTGTTTTTCATACAGACAATTTAAACCTTGTCTTTTAAACGCTTTTCAAGCTAGAGAATACCACGCTTTTAAGGTTTGATATTACTTCCGTTATATTACTTTTTTTTAAAGCTTTCAGCAGTAGCTTAAATTGCCGGGGCCTCATGTAAAAACGCCATAAAGACGAAAAATATTTTCTTTTAAGCTCTTTAAATGTTCTTCCCTGGGGCAAGTAATAAGGCTCTTTGTTCCCAAAGGAATAATAGGCTCCAAAGCGATTCCAATCCATTTCTTTATTTGTATCTTGGCCCAGGATGTCATAAAACATTTTAGTCCCCGGATATAAGGTTAACAAGGATACATTTGCCCTCTCAATTGGCAATGATAACATAAAATCAATAGTCTTTTCGGTCATTGCCTCCGTTTCACCAGGCAAACCTATAATAAAAGCGCATACACTACTAACTCCATGTTGATCTACAATTTCCAGCGATTTTTTTATTCCTTCAATAGTGATTTTTTTGTTGACGTAATCCAGCAGCGATTGGACTCCCGATTCAATTCCGAAATCTATTCTTTCGCACCCAGCAGATTTCATCTCTTTTACCAGGTTGTCCTCTATGAGATTGATATGGCCTGAACATCCCCACTTAATTTTCAGGTTTCTTTCTTTAATTTTTTTGCAGAATTCATAAACTCTTTTTCGGCTTGTGATAAATAGAGAATCCAGGATCACAATATATTCCGCTTTATACTCTTTTATTACATGCTCTATTTCAGAAATAACATAGTCCACAGAATTAAACCGATAGCTTCGTCCATGCTGAACACAGCAAAAAGTGCATCCCATTGGGCAGCCTCTTGAAGTAAGAATGCCAAGAGTCTTGCGCGGCAGCATTTGAAAAAAAGGATATTTGTATTTTTCAATGGAAACCTTTTCTCTCGCCGGGAAAGGTAGCTCATCTAAATTCTTAATAAGCTCCCGATCAGGATTTCTTACAACATCTTCGTTTTTTAAATATGAAATCCCCTCTATATTGCTCGTATCCTGGCCAACCTGTAATTTATTCACCAGCTCTAATAATGTATATTCCCCTTCCCCGTGGATAATAAAGCTTGCTATCTTATTTTTTATATAATACTCATGGTAAAAAGTGGGATGAATATTTCCGAGACATATTTTTATATTTTTCATCTCCTCCTGAATTTTTAAACATAGTTTTTCCGTCACCACGGCGTTGCTTGTGAGGCAGGATATCCCCGCTATCTTAGCTCCTGATTCTCTGATTATCTTTACAATGTCATCAAAAGAGCAGTTGTTCGTAAAAGCATCCACAACTTTCACTTTTAAACCATGTTTTTCTAAAAAAGAAGCAAGATAAAGTATCCCGTATGGGGGGGTGGCGGAGACAAAGACTTTTGCCCTGCCGAGGGATTCTTCCAAGGTATTTGGAGGGAATATTAATATAATATCGTTTTCCTTGGTCGACATTTTTTCTTGAATGATTTTATTTTATGAAGATTGGACGGGAGGTTGCTTTAGGGAGTTCAGAGATTCAGGCGCATGCCAATTGTCTTTAAATATCATAGGTCCTGTGGAGCTTAAATTTTTTCTGGACTTTTTTCAGATTGTATCCTACCATGTTTTCCAGTGAATATTCACCCATGTCCCTATTCCCAGTTCTGAAACCTATACTCCTTTTCTCCCCAATATTCTATAGTTCACAGTATTTTCTTTTGCCAAATAATCTTGTAGTGTATTGCGCTTTTATACTGGAATAAAATCCACTATATTATCAAAAACTGTTTCAGGTGAAATGTAATCCATACAGGGGATATCTTGGCTGCAAACAGGTTCAAGGCATGGGATACAATCATAACCAACGTCAGGATAAATAATCTTGCCCCTACTGTATAGGTACGTTTCATTAGAGTTAGTGGGGCCATAAAGCACTATTACCTTTTTTTTCAACGCCAACGCTATATGTAAGCCTAAACTATCATATGTTACTAAGAGCCTAACCGAATTTATCCAATCAATATATATTTTCAGATCATCTGAACCCTGCTGCCAGCTAACAGTATTATTTGTTTTTTCATTAATAACTTTCTCAAGGCGGAGCCAATTATCCTTTGCCCACGTTTTATTCGGCCATTTTGTACCAACCTTCCAGTTAAATCCTATATCACAATCCACATTTATTTTTGGCTTATAACCTAAAATATACCCCTGTTCATTCCATTTTTCCCCTACCATAGATAATAGGACTTCCTGCCAAGGCTTCCGGTGTTTTTTCTTTAATTCAGAAGACTTGCATAAAGAAAATATTTGCTCTGATCCATCATAGGCTTCGGCTTCTCCTGTATACCCATTAAATCTAAACCCAAACCTTCTCCAGGCTTTAGTGGAGTCAGCCATCGCACAAATTCCCGGTACCTTTTCAAAATTAATCACAGTATCAAAAATTTCAGATTGCAACTGTAAAACAGACGGTAAGTTAAAAAATAATATCCGGTCAATATAGTCATTTCCTTCCAGCAAAGGGTAAACCTTTTCATCGACTAACCATGTAACATGTTCGGACTTATAGTGATGCAGAACTACCGTTGTCCTTAAAACATCACCCAGGCTTGATGTTAGGCTTATTTCGGAATCCAATGTTTCAGAATAGCCTAACTTAATTATTAATACTTTACGTACCGCCTTCAATTCAACCTTCTCCCCTTCTTCAAATATTTTTCTTATTCTTTATCCTATACTTATCCTAAAGTTACAAATTAAGGTTTCGATCAGAAATACATTTTAGTAAGCCTTTAGTATATTGTATTTATAAACCTTTTTTCGCAGTCCAACCTTGCTTGACCATTTGTTCGAAAATCCAGTAGTCGTGCTCAGTTTCAATCCTTATTGTTTCATGAGGCTGCATTACAATATGTCCAATCTTCTTTCCCAAAAGATTGCCCTTCATTATATTTTCTGGCCTGACGACTATAATTCCACCACTCTCCTTGTAAGTACGTACTTTTTCTTCTCGAAGATACCTCTGCCTAAAAACTATTGGCTTTAAGCCATATTTACCTGGCTGATAATGAAATGTCAAATCCTCGCTAACGCTTAATACTGAATCTGTATTATGAATCAACATCGTATGGATCGCCTTTTCAACATGTATTTTTTTCGTCATTGGATAATTGTAGTGTAAAAGAACCAATATGTCAGGCAAGTAATCTCTTTTCTCTTTTAGCTTCATTAATAGATGGCACATTATATCAACCTGATGAGTAGAAAAGTGAGCCAATTCTATTGGCCTGCAGAAAGGCACCTCAATACCCATTTCTTTACCAACCTCACTGATTTTTGGATCTTCAGTATCCAATATAATAGTGTCAAACATATCAATCTTCTTCGCCTCTTCTATGATATAAGCCATAAGAGGCTTATTGTTTACTTCATTCAGACAGAGGTATTTGTTAAGTCTGCTCTCTGCAACTACAGGGATAACACATAATATTTTCTTGCCGTCAAGAAAGCCATTATCTTCAACAAAACGCTTCTTTACAAAACTTTTTGCAGCCATTCTGGCCTCTGTATTGTGAGACATACTACCTGCATGCTGGCGGTAATACATTAATGGAACATTAACGTTATATACTTTAAACTTTGCGGTAAATCTTATCCAGAAATCATAATCTTCCTGATACTTGAGATTTTCATTATAACCTCCAATCTTATCGTAACACGCTCTTCTATACATGGCACCGGCAGCAAGAGGAGGCCTGTCTAGAAGCGTTGCCTCTTCACCAACCTTCATCAATCTCACATTGTCTAGCAGGCTACCTCTTTCACTTACACGGTAATAGTCAGGAAACACCATACCTGTTTCAGAACGTTGATCCAGAATTGTACTCTCCACCAGGAGAATACTTTCATCGAAATAATCATCGGCATCGAGACGTATTACATATTTTCCTTTTGAAGCCTTTATACCTATATTGGCAGCCGTTGCAAGACCAACCTTGTCAAGTTCGATTACATACAGCCTTGTATCATTTTTATATTTCTCCAACATCTGGGATGTGTTGTCAGTACTGCCATCATTCACAATGATCAGTTCAAAGTCCTTCATGGTCTGTGTTAACACACTCTCAATAGCCTGTCTGAGAAAACGACCATAGTTATGTGCTGTTATTATTACGCTTACTTTTGGAGACATAGGTTGCTCTTATCCTCTATTTATAATAGCCCACAATGTATCAGAAAAACCGTTTCTTATTAGCAGTTCCATATATTCATCATTGATTTTATTAAAAAACCTTTTTAAGCTCATTTTCACCTTCTCATCGCCATAAATATTACCTGGCAGAACAAAATTATATCCCACTTCAACACTGGGCTGCGGGCTTTTCAAGTACAACCAGTGAAAATGATTTGTCAAGGAATAACCTTGTAATAGCTTAATCTCATATCTTTTAATGCCGGATTCTTTAAACAATAATGAAAGACTTTTTGTGTTGTAATAAAAAAGATGGCTCTTGCGAAAATAAAACTCCTGAAAACCTGCTACTCTGTAAAGATTTAGTAGTGGTTCATTAGAATTAGGAACATCTAAGACTAAAATTCCATCTGGTTTAACAAACCTCAGAACAGTTCTTAAGAAATCGACTGGATGTGGTACATGCTCAAGGACTTGAAAGCAACAGACAACATCAAATTGACCGTGAGGTTGAAAATTCTCTATTTTCTCTGAGCTA
>Ga0187827_10002886_pt1 | contig 22928 bp, 18 predicted proteins | sample ETNtaG_39_FD_167969 | JGI IMG/M metagenome (GOLD analysis project Ga0187827, IMG submission 167969) | Marine microbial and viral communities from oxygen minimum zone, Eastern Pacific Ocean - ETNP2014_SV_150_PacBio MetaG (Illumina Assembly) | ecosystem: Environmental > Aquatic > Marine > Hypoxic... | reverse complement strand
TTATTGTTTCCACACAAGAAACATTCTTTCCACCGGTTGAATTTATGAGATCAAGCGCGTAGGCTCACAATCTGATCAGGAAACAGAAATTTTAGAGGTCTGACAGTTATGTGTGGGATTGCCGGCATCATGTATCGGGGTGACGATCAGGCGTTTGGTACCGGAGAGGCGCTGATAAGAATGCTCGATGGCTGTCAGCACCGCGGGCCTGATTCCACCGGTTTCGCCCTGTATGCACCGGAGGCCTCGGGCCGCTTAAAACTGAGATTTTTTCTGGGCGAACTCAGCGCACGCGATAGCCAGGGTGCGATCGACGCCATTCGAGCGCGTCTGATTGAACTCGGGGCCGTCATCGAGCAAGAAGCCAGTGTGGGCGAGAACTATCGTGTGACGGTTCGGTTCGAGGGTGACATCCAGAAGCTCTCTTACGAGATGGAGCATGCTGCCAAGGTTATCTCCATTGGAACCAGTCTGGAGATTGTCAAGGATGTGGGTAGCGCGCATGACGTAGATGATCGCTACGATGTACATGAATTTCGAGGTACCCATGGCCTGGGGCATGTACGGCTGGCAACGGAAAGCGATGTTAAGCCCGAGGCCTCACATCCTTTCTGGGCTACCGGCTTCGCGGATGTTGCGATTGTGCATAACGGTCAGATCACCAATTACTGGAAGATGCGTCGGCGCCTGGAGCAGCGAGATTTTGAATTTACGACCGATAATGATAGCGAACTCATCGCAGTCTATCTCGCCGATAAACTAGCGCAGGGTGTTGCACTGGAGGACGCTCTGGCAACCTCCATCGATGACCTGGATGGGACATTTTCTTTTCTGGTTTCAACCCGCGATGAGATTGGTTACGCCAAAGATCGTCTCGCGGCGAAGCCGATGATCATGTACCAGGATGATGATCTGGTCGCGATAGCATCCGAGGAGGTTTCCTTAAATCGCCTCTTTCCCGGGCAGGCCCTTAATACCCGTGAGCCCGCACCGGGCACTTACGCAACATGGTCTCGCTCGACCTAGCCCAACTGAGTGTTCGCGAAGCGAACACTCAGTTGCGAACCCTCGGGGAGGCGGGTGAGGAGGTCGAGATTCTCAACCCCGACGCGCGCCATCATATCGGCGTTGGATTGACCGCACCGATCAAAGTTTCAGTACAAGGCTCAGCGGGGTACTTCTGCGCCGGACTGACGGATCAGGCTCACTTTACCGTGACCCATAATGTGGGTTGGGGCGTGGGTGACAATATGTACAGCGGTTCAGTTGTGGTTGGGGGTAATGCCGGCGCCATTCCCGGCGTCGCCATCCGTGGTGCTGAGATTGTCATCAAAGGCAACATGGGGTCCCGGGCGGGCCAGGTCATGAAGGCGGGTACTTTGTGCTGTATGGGTAACGCGAATTTCATGGCCGGATACATGATGTATGGCGGGCGCATTATCATTTTGGGTGATTCTGGCGAGCGCGTCGGTGAGGATATGTCGGCCGGTGAGATTTTCATTGCCGGTAAGATTGAGGACCTTGGATCAGACGCCATGGTCACCGATATCGACCAGGGCGAACTTGACGAGATCTATGAGTTTCTGGATCGCTATGAAATCAAGGCGCCGGGTACTTTAACCAAAGTGGTCAATGCCGGCGGGAAACTGCGCTATGGGACGCCAGAGCGGCCGATGCGCAGTATTCCGTTTAACACCTTTTCCGGTGCCTCCGGATACTGGAACCCCAAAGTTCAGGAGGATATTGCGATCAAGTCGCAAAGCGGGCGCTATCGAATTCGGGGTTATGGAGGTGCGCGACCGCTGCCACACCTGAGTGACATTGGGTTTCGGCAGGATCTTTCAGGAGTGGGGCAGGAGCGCGACGTCGTGGGCAAGGTTCAGATGGCGACTGAAATTGGAGGCATCAACGGCGCCAGGCCTCTTAAACTGAGTATGCCGGTGATGATTGCACCGATGAGTTACGGGGCGCTCAGCCGGTCCGCCAAATATGCGGTTGCGATGGCCTCCGCCATGTCAGGTATTGCTGAGAATACCGGCGAGGGGGGCATGAGCGATGCCCAGCGCGATGCTGCGGGGCAACTGATTTTTCAGTGCCTGGGCGGGCGATTGGGCTGGAATATTCACGATATGCGGCGCGCTGATGCACTGGAGATATATATTTCACAGGGCGCCAAACCAGGCCTGGGCGGACAGCTTATGGCCAAGAAGGTGACGCCGGAGCTTGCGAAAATCCGGGGAATTCCGGCCGGTATTGATCTACGCTCGCCGTCACGGCACCCCGATATTCTGGGCGCTGATGATCTGGTGATCAAGATAGAGGAATTCCGCGAGGCGACCGGCTACCAGGTGCCGGTCAGCGTCAAGCTGGGTGCGGGACGGATCCGGGACGACATCAAGATTGCCTCCAAGGACGGTTTTGATTTTGTCGAGCTTGACGGCATGCAGGGAAGTACCGGAGCCGGCAGCGCAGAGGTCATCGATAATGTCGGGATTCCAACGCTTCCAGCCATCATCGAAGCGTTAGAGGCGCTCGAGGAGATTGGCGCCCGTGAAAAAATACAACTGGTGCTCATGGGCGGCCTGCGTGACGGCGTCGACGCGGTCAAAGCATTGTGCCTGGGCGCAGATGCGGTCGCCTTTGGGACTTCAGTCATTATTGCCGGAGGCTGTATCGCGTGTATGCAGTGTCACGTGGGCCAATGCGTAACGGGGATCGCGACCCAGGATCCTGAGCACGAAAGCCGCTACCGGCCCGAAACTGAAGCAAACAATATTCATCGCTTTCTCGAGAGCGTCCGATGGCAGATCGCCGCAATCACACACGCCCTGGGTTATGACGATGTGGGCAAACTCAATCGAGATGAATTGGTGGCCTTTACACCCGAAGCCGCGGACATGACGGGGTTGCCCTATGAGCCCCTGACCGCCGGTGCAGACGTGCCCCAAGCGCAGGTGAACCCATGAGCGTTTATGGCCTCGAACGCATCGATGTTCCGGTAGCCCCGCCGGGCTTTGTCGATGATACGGGTGATCCCCATTATGTCGCTGCACCCTGTCAGGCCGCCTGCCCGGTTGGCACCGATGCCCCATCCTATATTGCTTATATCTGGGAAAAAAAATACCAGCAGGCTTTCGAAGCGATCACCGCCACTAATCCATTCAGTTCGATCTGTGGCCGGGTCTGTGATGCACCGTGTGAGCCAGCCTGTCGACGCCAAAGCAGCGATGGCGCGGTTCAGATCCGCAACCTCAAGCGTTTTGTGATGGACAAACTGGGGGCAGATGCCCCGCTGGCCTCATTTGAAGTTTCCCGGTCAGAGTCAATCGGAATCGTGGGCGCAGGGCCGGCGGGACTTACCGCTGCCTTCGATCTTTGCAGATCCGGCTTTTCGGTCGATATATACGAGATGACTGATCATCTTGGCGGGATGATGGTCTGGGGAATACCCCAGTTTCGCCTGCCGGCGGGTACCATTGCCGAGGACATCAGCCGTCTGGAGCGCCAGTGCCCCGGTCTCACCGTACATCTGAACACCGCGCTGGGCACCCAGGTCACGCTGGAGGAATTGAAAGCCCGGCATGATGCCGTGCTGCTGGCCATTGGTGCGTGGTGGGGTAAGCCGATGGGGGTTTCAGGTGAGGACCACTCCCAGGTAGAAGATGGCGTGAGCTTTTTGCGCCGCATTAACGCCGGTGAGCGCCCACAGATGCCCGAGACGGTGGTGGTGGTTGGCGGGGGTGACGTTGCCATGGACGCCTGCCGCGCGGCGTTAAGGTTGCCAGGTTGCAAACAGGTAAAAGTGGTTTATCGACGTGGTCCAGACGAGATTCCTGCGCGACAAATCGAACTGCACCACGCGCAAAAAGAAGGCATCGAGTTTATCTACAACGTCCTGCAGACCGGCGTGGTAGATACGGGTGATAGCCTTTCTCTACAGTGTGTTCGCACCGAGGCCGGGCCGGTGGATGAAGGCGGCCGCCGATCTGCCGTGGTGGTTGAAGGCAGCGCATTTGAGATTTCCTGCGGTATGGTTATCGCTGCGGTCGGTCAGAAGGGTGCCTGTAATGCGCTTGATTCGGCAGGCATGATGGACGCAGATCGGGTGCACGCGGATTTTTCCACCATGCGCACTGCAGACCCTAAAGTGTTTGCGGCGGGTGATGGTGCCTTCGGTGGTTCTACCATCGTTATGGCGATGCATCAGGGCCAGCGGGTTGCGTATTACATCAAAGCTGCCCTGGATGGGATCGAAACCCCTATTCCTTACCGAACTCCGTTTCGAACGCGCTGCGTGCCAGTGGCACAGGACCTCAAATGGGAGCAGTTTGCGCTCGAAGAACCGGTGTTCCATGGCATCGGTGAGCAGCCCCAGGCTTTTCCCGAGATTGAAGATACCTACGATGAAGCCGCTGCGCTGCGCGAAGCGGCGCGCTGTTACCGCTGTGATGCCGAGACAGGATCGACGGATTATGCGGTGCATCATCGTGAGGATCTTTTCTCAATGGCACGCACCCATCCCCAGGATGCAGCCAAGCATCAGGCGATGCTGCAAAGGCGGCTACAGCCAAGGGATAATCCTTTCCCAGTACAAAGAACAGCCTCGCTCGATGATCTGGTGTTCTTGCCTGCTAATCTTTCACGCCTGGTTATCGACCCCTACCGGGAAGCCTGCCGTATTGATGTAGACCTTGGCTGTGGGTTAAATCTGGCACAGCCGTTTCTGGTCTCGGGCCTGGATGAGGCTCCCGAAGAGATCAGGCGGGCCACCTGGCAAAGTCTTGCTGAGAGCGGCGCTGGTTATCTGGGCGCACTGGCACCCGAGCCAGGCGTCCACTGGTTGCAGGTGGTTGCCCAGGAGGGCGCATGCGACCCCAACGCGGCGGGTTGCATTTACCCCTGGCGCGAGGGTCTCACAGCAGCAGACTGTGCCCCGATAAAGAACAAGTTGTCCGGTTTCAGTGTTAGTGACCCCTGTCATATCGATGCTGCCGTCCAGTGTGCTCTGGATAGTGGGCACCAGTTGATGATACTGGATGGAACCGGGGGTAACGGATCTTTAGCCGCCGAGATTAGTACGCCACCACGGTTCGATCTTCTATCGCTGACCGTCGGTGCATTACGTAAACGTAAGAAGGAAGAGGCGTTGCTGCTCGTTTACGGCGGGGGCGTGCGATCGGGGACAGACGCTGCCCGATTGATAGCACTGGGTGCCAGTGCTGTCGTCTATGGTGTTGCTGCGGCGCTGGCCATGGGCGGTCAACTGGGTCACGGGAATATACAGTGGGGCTCTGAGCGCTCAATATCAGAGCGCGCGAAGGGCCTGTCCAGTATTCTCAAGGCGAACGCTGGGGAGGCATCGATGATGGCGCGGTGTACTGGCAAAACACGCTTGCATAATCTTGAGCCCGAAGATCTGCGGAGTGTGACCCTTGCAACCAGCGCTATGACGGGTATACCCGTGCCTGGCCACAACGTCGGTAGGCGCCATGTTCAAGGGTGAGTACGAACATGCTGCGTGATCCCGGGGCCGATAAGCGTTTGTCCGAGATACCGGTGAACGAGCGGGGAGGCCGGCTCGAGGATGCCATCGGTCGACAGGTGCGGGTTTATCGCACCCAGCTTGGCATGACGAACGCAAATCTTGCCCGCCAGTCCGGGTTGTCACCTGGGATGCTGTCTAAGATTGAGAACGGACATACCTCGCCCTCGCTGGCAACGCTACAGGCGGTCGCCGGCGCGCTGAATGTGCCGGTGACAGCTCTTTTTAGAAAATTCGAGCAGGACCGTGAAGCCTCTTTCGTGCGGGCAGGGCAGGGCCTGGTGATCGATCGGCGCGGAACCCGGGCTGGCCATCAGTATCATCTGCTGGGCCATTCTGTGGGTGACCGGGCAACACTGGTTGAGCCTTATCTCATTGTAATCAGTGAAGCATCAGATGTTTTTCCACTGTTTCAGCACGACGGGGTCGAATTTATTTATATTCTCGAGGGTGAGATGACCTACCGGCACGGCGGGCGCACGTATTCAATGACCGAAGGGGATTCGCTTTATTTCGACGCGGTGGCTCCGCATGGGCCCGAGGAACTTAAACGGTTGCCGATTCGTTTTCTTTCATTCATTGTTGAACCTCAGCCAGACGCCTGAGCATAGTGCTTCTGGTAATCCGGATTTCATACCACTCTTTACTGAACGCTTCACTGGAGGATAAGTCGCATGGCAGTTAACCTGGCAAAAGCCGCAAAGGAAAAAGGCATCACGTATTTCCTGATCAGTTTTGTAGATCTATTCGGAGTGCTCCGGTCTAAACTGGTGCCGGCGCGGGCTATTGGCGATATGCAGAAGGAGGGTGCCGGTTTTGCGGGTTTTGCTGCCTGGCTGGATATGACCCCGGCGCACCCTGATATGTTTGCGATCCCAGACCCGGATAGCCTGATCCAATTGCCGTGGAAGCCCGAAGTGGGCTGGCTGGCGGGTGACCTGGTCATGGACGGGCAGCCGGTAGCGGCCTCTCCCCGGGTGGCCCTGAAAGAACAGATCGCCCGGGCGGCCAAGAAAGGATACCGGATGAAAACCGGCGTGGAGTGCGAATACTTCCTGGTCAGTTCTGATGGCATGTCTTTGTCCGATGCCAACGACACCCAGGAGAAACCCTGTTATGACCAATCGGCCCTGATGCGCCGGTTTGACGTGATCAGTGAGATCTGTGATTCCATGATTGCGCTGGGTTGGGGGCCTTACCAGAACGACCACGAAGATGCGAACGGCCAGTTCGAGATGAACTGGGACTTCGACGATACGTTGGTCACGGCCGACCGGCATGTGTTTTTTAAATACATGGTTAAAGCCATTGCCGAAAAACACGGCCTGCGGGCGACATTTATGCCAAAGCCGTTCATTAACCTTACCGGCAATGGCTGCCATGCCCACGTTTCGGTCTGGGACAAAACCGGCAAGAAGAATCTGTTTCACAGTGCCCGCGATGATCTGGGCCTTTCCAAGCTGGCTTACCAGTTCCTGGGCGGCGTACTGAACAGTGCCGATGCACTGACCGCGGTTTTTAATCCGACAGTCAATAGCTATAAGCGCATCGACGCACAAGTGACGGTCTCGGGGGCAACCTGGTCTCCCAACGCTATCACCTATGGCGGCAACAATCGCACCCATATGGTCCGTGTGCCCGATGCTGGCCGATTTGAATTACGGCTTATGGATGGCGCAGCCAACCCGTACCTGATGCAGGCCGGTGTGCTGGCGGCAGGCCTTGAGGGGGTTGCCAGCAAGCGTGACCCGGGCAAACCCCTGGATATCAATATGTATACAGAGGGTCATAAAGTGAAAGGCGTCCGGCGCTTGCCATCAAATCTGCTGGATGCGATTCGCCTTTTTGAAAAGAGCAAGATATTGCGGGCAGGACTGGGCGATGGCCTGGTGGACAGCTACGCCAAACTGAAGCACCAGGACTGGCGCAGTTACAGTGCCTCGATCAGTCAGTGGGAGCGCGATCACACACTGGACTGTTGAAGCGGTATTACAAAGTGAGATCCGAGTCGTGAATATTCTGGTTTTTCAGCACATCGCCTGCGAGCACCCCGGCATTTTCCGCCAGTTTTTCAGCGAGGCCGGGATCAACTGGCAGGCGGTAGCGCTCGAGGCTGGCGATGCCATACCAGATCTTCACAAGTTTGATGCGCTCTGGGTCATGGGCGGGCCGATGGATGTATGGGATATCGACACCTGCCCCTGGTTGGTGGCTGAGAAAGAAGCCATTCGTCACTGGGTGCATGAGCTGAACCGGCCATACCTCGGGCTTTGCCTGGGCCATCAGTTGCTGGCGGATGCGCTGGGGGGAGCGTGTGAGGTACAACCTACCCCCGAGATTGGAATCATGGAGGTCAGCCTGGCCGATGCCGCGCGTGATGATCCGTTGTTTCAGGGGATTGCACCGAAGATTAAGTGCCTGCAATGGCACTCTGTGGCCGTGACGACCCCGCCAGAAGACGCCGTTCTTCTGGCCAGTTCACCGGAATGTGCCTGGCAGGCCATGCGGGTCGGATCCCATGCCTGGGGAGCACAATTTCATGTCGAACTGCAGGACACGACCATCAGCGAATGGAGTGAAGTGCCGGCTTATGCGCAGGCGCTGGATCAGGTTAAAGGCCCGGGCGCGCTAAAAGAGATGGAAGATCAGGCCGCCCAGCATATGGCCCAATTTAAGGGTAATGCCCGGATTCTCTTCGACAACTTCTGCCGGGTAGTGGGCTGATTTAACGATAAAGACTTCAGTGCTGTCGTTCCAAGCGGGCAAGACCTGGTCAGTCCTGTCAGCGCGATGCTGAAAGTCAACTAGCGACTCTAAAATTGCCTCTTTTTGGCCGTCCCGTCAGGCGATGCCAGTGTGAGCATTCACCTTTTTCCAGCAGAAAGTAGATCAGACTGATGTCGTACGGGCATTGGTCGGCGGTCGCGAAAGCGCCATCTTGCCCTTAAGATTTATCGCCTAAGAGAAAAATGGCATCACCTTAATTGTCGGGCGAAGGCACGGATATCTTCAATTAAAAGTTCCGGTTGTTCCATAGCCCCGAAATGGCCACCACGGGGCATCTCGCGCCAATGGGTGATGTTATAGAGGCGCTCGACATAGGAGCGTGGCGGCCAGGCCAGCATTTCTGCTGGAAACAATGCAGCCCCGGTTGGTACCTCGACCCGCCGGTCTTCATCAGACATGAGTCGACCCCCTTCCTCGCGTCGGCCATAGTAAATCCACGAGGCGGTATTAAATGTGCGGGTCACAAGATAGATCATGATATTGGTGAGCAGGTCATCTTTGCTATGGACCCTTTCGATATCATCACCGTGCGTGTCAGACCACGCATTAAACTTCTCAACGATCCAGGCAGCGACGCCTACCGGGCTATCCATCATGGCGTAACTCAGGGTCTGGGGCTTGGTTGCCTGTATCGTTCGATAGCCATCCTGCTCCAACTGGTCCTGGTCGAACTTTTCGGCCCAGGCGGTTTCCTCGGGCCCTTGTGGGCCATGTGGGTGGCGCATAGTCAGAATATTGATATGAATGCCGATGCAGTGGGGTGCATGTTCAAAGCCTAACCAACTCGATATGGCACCACCCCAATCTCCTCCTTGCGCCATGTAGGCGGTATAGCCCAGTTTCTGCGTCATGAGCGTGTTAAACAATGAGGCCATCCGTCTGGGCCCGATCGGGCGTGGCGGTTTGCCAGAAAAGCCAAACCCCGGTAGAGAAGGGGCAATAATGTCGAAGGCGTCAGCGATGTCGCCGCCTGATCTTTCGGGATGCGCCAGCGGTTCAATGATATTTTTAAATTCTGCGATACTGCCGGGCCATCCATGACTGATGATCAGAGGAATGGGGTGGGGGCCACTGCCTTTCTCGTGGATGAAATGCAGTTTGAGACCTTCGGTATCGCAGGTGAAGTGTGCGAAGCGATTTAAGTCGCGCTCCTGGGTGCGCCAGTCAAATCCGTTAATCCAGTAGTCGCACAGGCGCTGCATGTAATCCAGGTTCGTGCCGTAGCGCCAGCCGCCGTCATCCGGCATTTCATGCCATGGAAAGTTCGCAATTTTGTCGTAGAGCTGATCCAGCGTTGTCTGCGGGACTTCAATGCGAAAGGGCTCGATCATGGGTATTGCCGGTACATACCGTTAGTGCATTCGGCCAGGGTTATTCTCAGTAACATGAAGTGATGCTCAAACGTTTCGGCCGTGCAATTTCGGATCATAAATCGCATCAGCCAATAGTTTTACAGCGCGAGGATAAAGACCCTGAGGACAGCGTATACTGGGTCAGACCAGCACTAGGTTTTGCTTAAAGGTAAAAGAACCCTGTGAGATACTGAACTGGCACAGTATACCCACGGTATCGAAGGCCGACAGATGTCGCAAGAGTCACTGGACCAATTGGTTAAAGAACTGGCGAGTGTACTCCCTCCCGAGGCACTGCTGCGCTCGTCTGAGGCGTGCCGGCCTTACGAGTGCGATGGGTTGACGGGTTATCGGGCGCTACCGGCGGTGGTGGCATTGCCAGACTCTTTTGCCCAAGTGCAGTCGATCCTGAAACTATGCGAGCGTTATCGCGTTCCACTGGTGGCCCGTGGCGCAGGAACCGGGCTTTCCGGAGGGGCTACTCCTCACCCGGAGGGTGTATTGCTAAGCATGGCCCGTTTCAATCGCATCATTGCGATTGATCCGGCTGCGCGCACAGCGCGAGTGCAACCCGGGGTGCGTAACCTCGCTATCAGTGAAGCGGTAGCTGAGGATGGCCTTTACTTTGCACCCGATCCGTCGTCGCAGATCGCCTGCACTATCGGCGGCAATGTGGCCGAGAACGCGGGCGGCGTCCATTGCCTTAAATACGGTCTGACCGTTCATAACGTGATTGCAGCGCAGGTAGTCCTGATGGGCGGTGAGGTGCTTACGGTGGGGGGTACTGCGCCAGATGCCCCGGGGTATGACTTGCTGGCCACTATCATTGGATCGGAAGGGATGCTTGGTGTGGTAACAGAGGTCACGGTACGGCTGTTGCCGTTACCGGAGTCAGCGCGGGTTCTTCTGGCCGCGTTCAATACGGTCGATGAAGCCGCCAAAGCCGTCGCACAGGTGATCGGGCAGGGAATTATTCCGGCAGGCCTGGAAATGATGGATAACCCGGCTATTGTTGCGGCAGAAGATTTTGTGCAGGCCGGTTATCCCACGGATGCCGCCGCGATCTTATTGTGTGAGATCGACGGCACTATTGCAGAAGTCGAATCGGAGATTGCGACTGTTTCAAGTTTGCTGCGTGATAATGGCGCTTTCGATGTGAAGTTGGCTCGGGACGAAGCAGAGCGGTTGCGGTTTTGGTCAGGACGCAAGAATGCCTTTCCCGCGGTGGGGCGAATATCCCCCGATTATTACTGCATCGATGGCACCATCCCGCGTAAGGCCATCGGCGAAGTTCTTTCCGGCATCGCCGCGCTTGCGGCTAAAAGCGGGCTGCGAGTGGCTAATGTATTCCATGCGGGCGATGGAAACCTGCATCCGCTGATCCTCTACGATGCTGGCCAGCCGGGTGAATTCGAGCGCACCGAAGCATTGGGCGGCGAGATTCTTGAGTTATGTGTTCGGGCGGGGGGCACCATTACCGGTGAACACGGTGTGGGCCTGGAGAAGATCGACCATATGTGCGTACAGTTTACGCAGGCCGAACTGGCCCAGTTTCATGCACTAAAAGCGGTGTTTGACCCCCACGGTTTACTTAATCCCGGCAAAGCGGTGCCGACCCTGGCCCGTTGTGCGGAATTCAACGCAATGCATGTCCACCAAGGGCAACTGCCACACCCGGATATTCCCCGGTTTTAATGGCGTTGTCCCGATGAATGAATTTATCGAGTCACTGCAGGAGCGAATAGGTGCCGCCAACGCATCCGGCGATACCCTGAGCATTGTCGGTGGCGCAAGCAAACACTTCTACGGTGGTGAGCCAGAGGGCGAGCCGGTTGAGACCCGTGAGCACCAGGGTGTAGTGTCTTACGACCCGACTGAACTCGTGATTACCGTACGCGCCGGAACGTGCCTGGCAGAGGTGGAGCGTATCCTGGCTCAGGACAAGCAGGGATTACCTTTTGAGCCCCCATCCTTTGGTGTCGATGCAACGATCGGCGGCACGATTGCCTGTGGTTTCTCGGGGCCCGCGCGCCCTTATCGCGGCGCGGCGCGGGATCATGTGCTTGGAGTGAACTGTGTGAGCGGGCGAGGGGATTATCTGCGCTTTGGCGGGCAGGTGATGAAGAATGTAGCGGGCTACGATGTATCGCGGCTGATGACCGGTGCGCTGGGGACGCTGGGGGTAATTACGGAAGTGTCGCTCAAGGTGCTGCCATTGCCGGCACGCGAGCGCACACGGGTTTTCGATTGTAGCGGGGACCAAGCTTTGGAAAAAATATGCTCGCTCGAGCGATTGCCGTTGCCGGTCACCGCCTCGGCCTGGCATCAGGGGCAACTGCGGATTCGTCTTTCCGGGAGCGAGATGGGGGTCGATGCGGCCGTCTGTGCTGTAGGAGGTGATGACGATCCCGAAGGGGCCACCTTCTGGGCCGCACTCAAAGAACAACAGCTGGATTTCTTTTCTGGGCCGTTACCGTTGTGGCGACTCTCGATGGCGCGGCCCGCCACGATGCCGGATCTGCCGGCTGAGTCATTAGTGGATTGGGGTGGGTCCTTATACTGGTTTCGTAGTGACGCAGACCCCCAGGCCCTGTTCGAGGTGGCGCGTTCTAACGCGGGGCACCTGACGCGCTTTCGCGGTGGCAATCGGTCCGGACAGTTTCAGGGATGGGATAAGGTGACAGCGCGTATTCACCAAGGGCTGAACACCGCATTTGATCCGGCCGGCATTTTGAACCGCGGACGCCTTTTCGGCGACAGTTAAGTTATGCACATCGCTTTGGCATCAGGCTTTGAAGGCACGGCCGAAGGCATCGAAGCCCGCGAAATCCTGGGCAAATGTGTCCACTGTGGATTTTGTACGGCAACCTGCCCGACCTATCAGATTCTGGGCGACGAGTTGGATGGACCACGCGGTCGGATCTACCTGATCAAACAGGCCCTGGAATCCGGACGATGCACCCACATCACCCGTCAACATCTCGATCGTTGCCTGACCTGCCGTTCCTGCGAAACCACCTGCCCCTCTGGGGTTGCATACGGCCGGCTACTCGAGATTGCCCGGACTACGGTCGAGGAACTGGCACCAAGGCCCATCGGCCAACGGCTGGTGCGATGGCTGCTTCGGCGAATGCTGCAAGGGCCCTGGTTTGGGCCCATGTTGGGGCTGGGTAGGACGGTCCGTTGGGCTTTGCCCCAAATTTTGGCGCGTCACGTGCCGCCCAGGCGGCCGGCCGGTCGAGCAGCGGCCCAGGCCGGTGCTACCCGTAGTGTGCTTATGCTTGAAGGCTGCGTTCAACCGGCGATGGCGCCAGTGATTAACGCTGCGGCCGGGCGGGTGCTGGCCAAACTCGGCTTCAGGATAGTGCCGGTCACCGGTGCAGGCTGCTGCGGTGCGTTGGACTTGCATCTGGGCGCGAATGATCCTGCGCTCGCCGCAATGCGCCGCAATATCGATGCCTGGTGGCCGCATGTGCAAACCGGCATAGAGGCTATCGTCATGACGGCGAGCGGTTGCGGTGTGACGGTACGCGAATATGGGGAGTTGCTCAAAAACGACGCTGCCTATGCAGACAAGGCAAGGCGTATCAGTGAATTGACACTGGATCTGTGCGAGGTGGTGTCCCCCCTTGAGGTCGGCGAAATGGCGTCCTTAAAAGAACGCCGGGTCGCTTTTCAATCGCCGTGTACCTTGCAGCATGGCCAAGGTATCACCGGGAAGGTCGAGGGCATTTTGAAACGAGCCGGGGCAACGCTGGTGCCGGTGGCAGATGGACACCTGTGTTGCGGTGCTTCAGGTACCTACTCGCTGTTGCAACCCGGCTTATCTCATCGCCTGTTGGCGAACAAATTGGGGAACCTGGCGCAGGGCCGGCCCGATGTCATTGTTACGGCCAATATCGGCTGTTTGTCGCATTTGGAGGCCAAGGCAACATCGCCGGTTCGTCACTGGATAGAACTCCTCGATCCGGACCCACCGGCGCCCTTGTTCTAAGTGCCCCAAGTGTCAGACCGGTAGCCCCTGACGGGGCGGGCGCTCAATTCAACTGGTGGGATAGAAATTTAGTACTTGCGGGTATTATCGTATTAGAGAATAATAAAAAACGCATATAGTTTGGGCGAAAGTATCGACCCGGCTCCGGGTATAGCCGACGAATCCGCGCCGCTTTGTGGGCGGGTGGCAGATACCCCGAAAGACGCCGCCTTCATCCACAATTTTGAACAATTCAGGGTGATAGTGCTGTTGTTACGCCCCCCGGCAAGCCTGAACACTGCTTGAGGCCTTGGTATTGGCGGCCAAAATCGCTGGGATACTTGCTTGAAGGAGGGTGTTCTAGTACCATCCGCGCCTCAATTTTCTGCCCAATCCGACATCTGTATGAAAACTTTTAGCGCCAATGCCCAGACGGTGCGCCGTGAGTACGTAGTTGATGCGACTGACAAAGTCCTGGGTCGACTGGCAAGCGAAGTTGCCACGCGATTACGCGGTAAGCACAAACCCGAGTACACCCCTCACGTGGACACCGGCGACCATATCGTGATCGTCAATGCGGACAAAGTGCGCGTTACCGGTAATAAAGCCCAGGCAAAGATCTACTACCGTCATTCGGGCTACCCTGGTGGCATCAAGGAGATTTCCCTGGAAGAGCAACTGCAGCGCCACCCCACTCGGGTCATTGAGAGTGCGGTCAAGGGGATGCTGCCGAAGAACCCACTTGGTCGGGCGATGTTCTCTAAATTGCGTGTGTATGCAGGCCCTGAGCATGAGCATCAGGCGCAGCAACCCAAGGCGCTGGAGCTCTAAGGGCTCACGCCACCACGGTCGGTTATCCGAATAAACAAAGAGGTCAGCACATTGGCACAGACAGGACAGGTTCACTACGGCACGGGTCGGCGCAAATCTTCCGTCGCCCGGGTTTATCTCACCCGCGGTTCCGGCAACATCATGGTGAACAAGCGGGCTCTTGACCAGTACTTCGGCCGTGAGACGGCTCGGATGGTAGTGCGACAGCCTTTGAATACTGCGGAACTGACCGATAAACTGGATATCACTATTAGTGTTACCGGAGGTGGTGGTACAGGCCAGGCCGGGGCGATCCGCCACGGTATCACGCGTGCCCTTATCAGCTACGACGAGAGTCTACGTGGCGTGTTACGCAAGGCCGGCTTCGTAACCCGAGATTCACGCAAGGTGGAGCGCAAAAAAGTGGGCCTGCACAAGGCACGCAAAGCGCCGCAGTACTCCAAGCGCTGATTTCTGCCCGGCTCCGACGCGAGCCCTTCTTTATTTTCTGACCGTTTTGTGATCCTGGCCACTGCCGGGATGGCCGGGCGCAGCGATATGCGACCCAATAGGCGTTGGTCGCAGCCCAAGCGGCGGGCCAGATCGATTACGGCAAGATAGCGTCCCAGTCAAAATCCTTGAAATAGTCCAGCGACTTGGCGTTGCACTGACGCTGCATTTCGGACCCGGGCACCACACAGGTAGCGCAAAGGTAACGCTCTCGCAGCGCCTTCCCAGCCGGGGTTTCCTCAATACAGATGGTTGCAATACCCGCGACCTGCCCACCCTGGCGTTCAACCAATTCGACCGCGGCACCCATGGTGCCTCCTGTTTCTACCCACTGATCGACCAGCAGCACACGTGTACCCTTCCCAAAGGCAGGTTTTCGAAGCTCCATATGCTGCGTGCGTTGGGTGTAGTTAACAAAAGATACTTCGTCCGCGGGCACCGGCAGTTTCCCCGCTTTGCGCACGGTGAGAAATCCGGTCCCCAGACGTTCCGCCATCGCGGCACCGAGCACATATCCGGCTGCATCAATTCCTGCAACGACATCGATCGGTGTGGAAAGAAAGGGTTTGCACAGCGCGTCCAGCATGGCATGGAAGGCGCCTGCATTGACGTAAGCCGAAGAGGGGTCCAGCCATGCCATCTTCGGATCCTTCACATTGGGTGCCATGTGTCTTAGATACCAGTCACGGTCTGGCGTGCTATCTGTCTCACCGGTATGGCTCGTGGAGGCGGCGAATTGTCGGGTATTCTGCAAAAGCCGGCGCAGCCGGCGTGGATCCAGATTGTAAAAGTCTCCGGAGTAATTGATCCCGGTCGCCACTAAAAAAGCGTCTGCGTGCTCCATGTAGTCCCAGACGTTGTCCGGCGTAATCCCTGAGGCAATCGCCAAGGTGGCATCCCCTGCTCCTTCCCGAATATCGAGAATCTTCTGAATGGCCGCAGACTGTCCCGTAGCAACCCCTGATGTCGTCACAACGTCCATGTATTTCGACGCAATTCCGGCGGCCTCACGGTAGTTGCCCGGTTCTACCATCCGCTGTTTTTTGAATGCCGTGCCGCCAAAATAGAGGCCATCCCATACGCCCGTGTCTCTGATTCGCGCGATGGACTCGGCTTGCGCCTGGTGTTCTACCCGCTCGTCGATACGGGCATCATCCGCCCAGTAGGCATCGACCGGCGCTCCGTTTTCCGATAGTGTGCTAAGGAGTGGGAAAGCCGTTTCCCCGCTCACCCCAAGGAAGTTAACCCCCAACCAGAAGTCCGGGTACGTACTCCGGCAGTCTTCAATAATGGGCAGAAACCGGGCGACCTCAAAATCATGATTAATTAAGAAAGCGCCGGGGGCGCCGCATTCTATAGCCGTTGCAAGATTGCGCTTGGCCTGGGCACTATCCAAAACATGAATCACTGGGAGAACTACCGGCCCCATACATTTGAAATATTTGCGAAATTCACTTCTATACATAGTTTTTCCTTATCCCCCAGGCCAGTTGGAATTTCGCATCAGCTCTAAAGGTGAGCGCCGAGCACGATTGACTACACGCGTAAATATATCCGAGCCACCGCAAGCGGTGATAATCTCTGACTGGAAGGCTTTCCAAAACGGTTCGGTAAAATCTATTTACCGCTAACGAAAGTTACCCAACAACACCACCTTCGGAGGAGACTCGATGACGGACAGTAAAAAGGACGAAGATCGCTTAAAACCCCAAGCGGCCCAACCCGACACAGGCCGACGGAAAATCCTGAAAGGTGCCGGCGCCGTCACGGCTGCCAGCGCACTTAGCGTGCCGATGATTCTGGTGCCGCCCCGCGCTAACGCCGCGACTGAGCTCAACATGATTGCTTGGTACGGCCATGGCGAGCCCGATATGGTCGAGGAGTTTGAGGCCATGCATAACGTCAAGATCAAGGCCAAGTACTATGCCGGTGGCGACAACATGCTGGCCCTGATTGCACAGTCACCCCCAGGCACCTATGACCTCATCCTCTCGGACGGGGAATTTGTCAAACTGCTCAAGGAAGCCGGCTATATCGATCCGATGGATCCCAATGAGTACAACATGGGTGATCTCTACGATGAATATTCGCACTTTGATGCCCATTGGATGGGTGACACGCTTTATTCTGTCATTGTGCGTTTTGGGTATCTCGGTGTTTCATTCAATTCCGATATCATCAGCCCCGAAGAAGCATCTGATTACAACATTCTCTGGGACTCGAAACTTACGGGAAAGGTCGGCCATTTTGACTGGCATCTGCCGAATCTGGGCTGCCTCAGTCTTCGCGACGGAAACAATAAGCCCTCGCCTTTTGATATCAACTCGGCACAATGGTCGCAACTGCAGGAAACTACACTGTCCCTGAAGCCCCAGGTGGGCGGCTATTTTGACTACGGCGGTACGTTCGCCTCATTGAAGAACGGGGAGATCTACGCGATGTGTGGTATCGGCGACTGGATTACCGGAGTCGTGCGCAAGGATGGCTCTCCTGTCGATTCGGTCCTTCCCAAACAGGGTGGTATCCAATGGACTGAGTCCTACTCTATTGGCAAGGGCTCGAAGAAACAGGACCTCGCCAAAGAGTTTATCCGCTATATCACATCGCCCAAGGGACAGGTACGCTCGATACAGATGGCGGCTTACCCCGGTATGTCTCCATACAAATCAGGTTGGACTGCCATCAACGAGGCCAATCCGGAAGAGGCCAAGCGCCAGCGAATGACCCTCGATGGGCCTAACTGTATCGACGATCTTCGCGAGGGGCGGATTCACTTCAGGCAGACCCCTGTTCAGCAATCTCTTGAAGACTGGAATGACTTCTGGTCAGAATACAAGAACGCGTGATGCGCTGATCACTGCAGCCGGCCCTTCGGGGCCGGTTTTTCTTTCCCTGGCCAACTAACGAGCCACCGGGAGATCGCCTCACTTGACCCCGACTGAGAAAATCCACTCCACTCGAAGTCTCCCCCGATACCGGCAGGTGACGCTGTATGGCCTGACCTGGTCAATGCCGATAGTGCTCTGGCAGTTGATTTTCTTTATCTTTCCGCTGATTTTTCTGTTCGTTATCAGTTTCTGGCTGGTGAAGAACTACAGGATGGTGCCCGGCTTTGACAGCATCAACTGGATTAAGATGTTCTCAAAGGGCTACTTCTGGGACGCCTATTGGCGGACCCTGGGATACGCCGGCGTTGCAACGATAGTGACCAGCGTCCTGGCCTTCCCCTGTGCGTTCGCACTGGCATTCAAGGTATCGCCAAAGGTTCGCCGCTGGGCACTGTTTTTCCTGATCGTGCCATTTTTTACCAGCTACCTCGTACGCATATATTCCTGGCAGATTTTCCTTAACGACAACGGAATCTTTAATAAGATCTTTGCGCTGGTTGGGCTAGGCCCGTTTCAACTGCTCAATAATTTCTTCGGAACCCTGGTGGGTTACCTCACCTTGTGTCTGCCATTGGCTGTGGTGCTTCAACTGATCTCACTGGCCAACGTCGATCGGACCTTGATTGAGGCCGCACACAACCTCGGGTGTGGGCGCTTACGCACGGTCTTTCAGGTAATTATTCCGCTCGCCAAAATCGGTATCATCCTGGGTGCGGTTTTTACCTTTATCCTCGCCTTTGGTGATTTTGTCAGTCCCTATTATCTCGGCGGATCAAAACCACCGACGCTGAGTATTCTGATCATCGATACCACAAAGTCGGGCCAGCAATGGCCGCGGGCAGCCGTCGTCGCTATTGTCATGATTCTGACCCTGCTGACAATCATGTTTGCCTCTGTTGCCGCCGCATACCGGAAACGCACATGAGCGCACGCCCCAAAAAGGATCTGCTCCTGCGCGGATATGTCGTACTGGTCTTCATTTTTGTGTTCACACCGATTCTCACGAGTTTCGTGTTTTCAGTGAACTCCGACCGCTTTCCAAGTATCCCCTTGGGGCACTTCACGACCCATTGGTACGAGACGATTCTTGCTGACCCGGATGTCTGGGACGCCTTTCGGATCAGTGGGATTGTTTCCATCAGCGTCGCGGTACTCGCTACCTTTATCGGGTTTTGCACCGCTTATACGGATTACCGCTACAACTTCACCGGAAAAACACTATATCTTTCTCTGGCGCTGCTACCGCCTACCATTCCACTCGTGATTATGGGCCTTGCAATGCTTGCGCTTCTCGCCCGTATCAACATGTCCGGGGAGATATATTCCATCATAGTCAGTCATGTGGTGCTCTGTTCGCCCTTTGCGATGGCGGTCATCCGGATGCGTCTCGCCCAGATTGACCCTGACCTTGAATCCGCGGCATGGAATCTTGGCGCTTCTAACTGGAGGGCTATGCGCGAAGTCATCGTGCCGTTCTGCCGCCCGGCGATTGCCTCCGCATTCTGCCTCACAGCCGCCGTATCCTTTGATGAGTTTGCTGTGGCCTGGTTCGTATCGGGCCTCAACAAGACGGTACCAGTTATTATTCTCGAAATTCTGCAAGGCAATACCGATCCCCAGATTAATGCCATCGGCTCGATTGTTTTCATTACCTCGATGACCCTGGTGATCCTTGCCCAACTGATCCTGGTGCGAAAAACCATCAACCAGACGGCAACTGGAATCTGAACATGAACGAAGTGACCGACTCCCCTCCGCTGGTGTCTTTTGATCGCGTGTCGAAACGGTATGGGTCGGTCGTGGCCGTTCATACCATGAATCTTAAAATCTATGAGGGTGAGTTCCTGGCTATTATGGGCCCGTCAGGATGCGGCAAAACGACCTCATTACGAATGCTGGCAGGCCTTGAAGAGCCCAGCGAAGGTGATATTCACCTTGGCGGCAAGCGTATTAATGAAATCAGCAGTATCGAGCGGGATACGCCAATGGTCTGGCAGAGTCTTGCCCTGTTTCCTTTTTTAAGCGTTCAGAAGAATGTCGAATTCGGCCTTAAGATGCGGGCGATGCCGGCAGAGGAGCGCCAGCAACGTGCGCGAAAGTGGCTCGATCGGATGGAAATTCTGGAACTCGCTGATCGGGATATCAGCCAGCTCTCGGGGGGGCAAAAACAGCGGGTTGCCCTTGCCCGGTCCCTGGTGACAGAGCCACGGATTCTGCTACTGGATGAACCCTTGAGCGCTCTTGATGCCAACCTTGTGGTCCGGATGCAGGGAGTTCTTTCACGGCTTCAAAAAGAACTGGGCATCACGTTTGTGTATGTCACTCATAGCCAGTCGGAGGCCTTTGCTATGTCCGACCGCGTCGTGATTATGAGCCAGGGCCGAATCGAACAGATTGGCTCACCGAAGGCGATTTACCGTAGCCCTGCCTCTCGTTTTGTGGCTGATTTCGTTGGCGCAAATAACATCCTCTCAGGCTCCATTATCGGGGCGGGAGAGGGCCTCAAAATCAGTACTGCGGTAGGTGAGTTCCAGTGCAAGAAGAGCGCAGATATGTCGTTTAGCGACGATGACACGCTCGACATGGTCATCAGTGCTGATCTCGTGCAGATTTCGATGGAGGATCCTAAGGTACAGAACAGTCTGCGCTGTCGTTTTATCAGTGAAGAGTTTGTCGGGTCTATCGTGACCATATTTGCCGAACTCGAGGACGGGTCCGACTTTAAGGTGCAGACGCGCCAGCGGGATCTCGCCAATATGGCACTGGAGGAAGGGGCCTCGTTTTTTGCCTCATGGAATGCCGCTGATGCCCACGTGATCGGCGGGAACAGGACCTAATATGCTCGATCTCATCATTCGTAATGCTCGTATCAGCGGTGAAAAGGACACGGTTGATTTTGGGTGCCAGGACGGGCGCATTGTTGAGCGGGCCCACCACCTCGATGCGCCTGCACACCAAGAGATCGACGCCAGTGGCAACCTGGTCACACCGCCTTTTGTCGACAGCCACTTCCATATGGATTCCACGCTTACCTATGGCCGCCCACGGGTCAATCAGAGCGGGACTCTGCTTGAGGGTATCGCCCTGTGGGGAGAGCTCAAACCCGATCTTGATTTTGATGACATACAGTCTCGCGCAAGACTGCTCTGCCGCTGGGCGGTCGCCAAGGGCAACCTGGCGATTCGCGCTCATGTCGATGTCTGCGACCCCGCATTGCTGGCCGTCAGGGCATTGCTCGAGATTCGCGAAGAGATGCGTCCGTACCTCGATATTCAGTTGGTCGCCTTTCCTCAGGATGGGTATTACCGTTACCCCCAGGCAGGGGCTTTGTTGGAAGAAGCGTTGGATCTGGGTGTCGATGTGGTGGGGGGGATTCCGCACTTTGAGCGCACCACGGCACAGGGCACACGCTCTGTTAGCGCACTATGTGAGCTTGCGGCCCAGCGCGGGTTACTGGTGGATCTGCACTGCGATGAGACCGATGATCCCCAGTCGCGCCATGTCGAAGCTCTGGCATTTGAGACCCAGCGACTGGGCATGCAGGGCCGGGTCTGTGGCTCACATCTGACTTCAATGCATTCGATGGATAATTATTACGCGGGCAAACTGATTGCATTAATTGGCGAAGCCGAACTATCGGTTATAGCGAATCCCTTGATCAATATCACTATCCAGGGCCGGATGGAGACCTACCCCAAGCGACGCGGCTTGACGCGGGTGAAGGAGATGCTGGAGCAGGGGATTAACGTGGCCTTTGGGCACGACTGTGTGATGGATCCCTGGTATTCCTTTGGCAGTCACGACATGCTGGAAGTCGCTCATATGGGGCTGCATGTGGGACAGATGACAGGAGTCGATCAGGTGCGCAGTGTATTTGATGCCGTGACTGTCAATGCGGCTCGGGCGATGCAGCTTGAAGGGTACGGTTTGGACCCGGGCTGTAATGCAGATATGGTGATTCTCCAGGCCGAAGATCCGATGGAAGCCGTTCGCCTCAGAGCCCACCGACTGTTTGTGATCCGCCGTGGTGAAGTTATTGCCAGTTCATCGGAGGTCATGACCGAGATCAAGATGGGGGATACAAAAAGCCGCGTGGCTTTTCGTAACGGAGAATTGCCGAACGAGATGATTTGAGTGACCCCAGTGGAACCCGGCGGAAAGTGTCGTTTCTACGGAATATATTGCAATGGAACGCCTCCTCGCACTTTTCTCTACTTCCTGCCAGTCAAGTAGGCGGTATGTCTGAACCATTCAAGAGGTTTCTTAACACCGGTGGATTGATACTCGTGGTCGCGGTCCTGCTGACGAACATTTGCCTCGCAGCACCGTTACTGCAGGAGACGCTGTACGAGGGGTTGGTGCCGTATGCGCACACGGCCTCAGGTGGACTGGTCCGCGCTGATCAGAAGACACAGCAGGAGATTCGCCGGTTTCGAGGTCGCCTGGAGCGCTTCGGCATTCAGCCTATCGTGGAGACAAAGGCGGTGCAGCGATTGCGGGCCACAATTGGCATGAGATTGTCGCCTGATCCAAGTCCCGAAGAAGTCTGGGAAACAGCCCGGAAAGTATTGAACTGGCTGTACAGCAATATCGCGCCCGGACAGCAGGGTTATCGAGATATGATGGGCAAAGCCGGCTGGCCCAAGGCTGAGCGAATCGCTAATTATTGGAACCGTAACGGAAAACTCGCCTGGGCTGCGTGTTTCAGTAAGGCGCATCTGGTCTTCCAGATTTTCCGGATCGTCGGTCTGCCGTTAGATGATTTTGGTATTGCGTCGGCGCACTACAAAAACGCTGAAGGTCGGGTTACCCCCACCCATGTGTACCTCGGCTTACGAGTCGGAAAGGAGTGGTTTTATATCGATCCCGGCACCGAGCGCGATCTTGGTCCTTTTGCCCAGCGCTCGAGTGTTGGTGGCCCTCTCATGCAGCAATACGGACCAGGAGTCGATTACGAACACCCGTATTCATTTCGGACCGTAGGTGGGCCTGGTCGTTTCATCGGTGTGCCGTTGTTGGGTAAGCCGGCAAAAGCGGACTCTGCGATCAAGATTGTCCAAAGCAAA
>Ga0187827_10002885_pt1 | contig 22938 bp, 17 predicted proteins | sample ETNtaG_39_FD_167969 | JGI IMG/M metagenome (GOLD analysis project Ga0187827, IMG submission 167969) | Marine microbial and viral communities from oxygen minimum zone, Eastern Pacific Ocean - ETNP2014_SV_150_PacBio MetaG (Illumina Assembly) | ecosystem: Environmental > Aquatic > Marine > Hypoxic... | reverse complement strand
CTTTGAGATCGGATCATAGGTGCACGGTTTTCCATGGTTGACGGGACTTTTTCGTGCACTATTATACCTGAAATATCATATATTCCATAATAATATCAATGGCTTATAGTTTATGAGCAGACTCTAGATAATAAATGCCGTTATCAGCAGCAAACCAAACCGGTGTAGTGACCGCTGCACCACTCCTGCGGAACGTCGCGAGATTAAGGTAGCGGGCGTTGCGCAGCGTTATTTCGGCCATCGTCCTCACCAATAGTTCACAGCTGCCGGTTAATCAACATGCCGTCAGGCTACCATCAACGGCCGCTGCCGGCCGTGTAACTGATGCTGAAAGAGGTCTTTTCAAAGGCAAAGTAGATCACTAGGAAGTAGCAGTGAATCAAGAGCGCCAGGACCCATTCGAATGCATCTTCTATCTGGTCGTACAGGCTATAGAAGACGCCCAGGAAAACACTGAGGATTGCAATGGCCAGAATCAAAGCTGATAGGCTGTACAGCGACATATATATCTCGGCGGGAATCGCCTTGCTATTGGCGTGGATGCGGCCTACTCGTCTCGTTAGCAGCAGCTGTGCCAGAGCGGTAAATGCGAAGTAGATAATCACACCGATCTTGCGCTGCAATCTGAACAAATCGCCATCGGCACCGAGTACCGTCGTGTAGAGGATGAGGCAAAGGGCTGCAATAAACCCGATCACAGGGATCGTTTTGGTTTGCCAGTTCTTTTCATCACCCAGGGCCAACAACCATTCATAGCACACGCGCCAAAACACCATCATCATGATGGCAGTCGGGATCATGGTCGCTTTGAAGAAATAGTATTCAGGGCTGTGTCGCCCGGTGGCACTGATCGAGGTGCAGCTATCCCAGTAGGGTACACACCAGGGCACATGTTGCCAGGTTGCCGCTAACAGATAGGATATGTGGACCGCAACAATCGGCAGTAGTGCTGTTATCAAGGCGATAAAGCTGACATTGGATCCTTTGTCATGAAGAGTAACGATGATGCAACTTCCCGGATTATGTTTTAGAACTGCGACTGACTAGTGCCCATTCGTATTTAAAGCCCATGCTTCGGGTGCCCATCCGAATGCGGCCCACTCAAATTATTTTTTGCAGCAAACATTTATACCCTGTCGCATTGATTTCGCCAAAAATACCCAATTCTGGATGGACACTAACTAGCGAATCTTCAGCAACAGAACCAACAGAATCGGTGTCCCAACCGCCTGCAGCAACATGAATCTGACCAGGACCTGTGTATTGGACCAACCGAGATTGTACCGCACGTGATCATGCAGAGGATAACGAACCTGCTGGAAGATGCCTATATTGAAGAAACGGAGCAGTGCGACTTTGAGCAGACCGGTGGCACCATTCACCAGCACCACATACGCGACTATCAGGATTAGAAATGGGTTGCCACTGGCCAGAACCAGCATCCCCAACATCAAACCCAAGGGTCGGGAGCCTGCATCACCCATCAGGACCGTACTCGGGTAACTGTTGTACCAGAGAAATCCGGTCAGACAACCTACCAATACAAACGCCATGATGGCCCAGTCGGCCCCAAGGGGATAGTGGGGAACCAGAAGATAGGCGGAGATAGGGGCGTGACCGACGATGCCGTACAAAATGGCACCCACGAATAATATCGCCATGCCGGAAAGACTGGCGGATAAGCCGTCGACACCATCGGTGCAGTTGGTAGCATTTATGCTCAACCAGATGATGGGAGTTGCCCCGGCAATGAACAGCCAAGGGCTGACCTGAATGGAGTCTTTAAAGAGCGGCAGCCACACGGTATAGGGTTGTAGCTGGCATATGACCATGGATGCAGCTATGGCTATGACAAGGTCTACTGCTCCGAGGCGGTACTCACTCCAGCCGGTTTCACTGCGATCGTCCAGAAAACCGACGTACATCGCTACCGCGACACACGCCAGGGATTCGATGAAGCGCCACTCAAAAGGTACTGTCAGCAAACTGGCAACGATGAATACAGGTATGAATATCAGTCCAGCACCCACGGGTTTGCCGATGCTCTTATCGGCATCAACAGCGAATTCACGCCCCTGGTCCTTGGGCAGCAGGTGCCAGTAGCGGGGTAACAACCACCAAGTGAGTAGAGCTGCGAGGGCTGTGCCGAGCCCAGCCAAGAAAATGTAGGAGGCCAAAAGCCTGAATGGACCGATGCTGTCCGCTAATACATTACCCAGGTAATACAACAATGGAGTGGCCTTACTGAATGCTGACGGTCATAGGTGAGAATTGGGGGCACAGGTCAGCATGACTATTGTATATCCACCACAGATTTCCAGAGAAAACGACAATGTCTAAGAACGATTCCTTTCTCCTCCGCATAGCGCTCGTATATATTCTTGAACTTGTATTCCACATCTTCAAAAGTAGGCACCTGATCTGCCGGTATGCCCCAAGTGAGGGCGGTATAGAGCTCTTTTGGATCGGGGAACACTTCCGGTACATCAAATCCCCAACCACTGTGGAGGAGCAATCCACTCTGATTGAGGCGGTTTTCCACAGACTGGTGCCTGGAGCCCTGTCCGGAATATCTGCCTGAGTTTTCATAGTGTAACAGATGCGGGAGCTTACTCGACCAGGCTGGTATGGGTTCCTCCATGGGGTCCAACTGGATCAACACAGCTGCAGGTCTGGCTATCCTGGGGGCATCTTCGATCCAGTAATGAGGTCCGCGTCGGACGGTTATCATGTCAATGGATCTATCCTCGACCGGCAAACGTATTTCGCCGCTGGCGGGGTCTCTTCCATCGTAGCAGAGAAAGGTCACGTTGCGGATATTGCGATCGGCAGCGTTCTTCTTGGCGATTTCAATGTAATCCTCGACGCGGTCGTAGGCGATTATACTCCTGCATAATGGCGCCAGTTGCAGGGCTACTTCGCCATGACCGCAGCCCACTTCCAGCACGTCTGAATCAGGCGTCAGATGCTCACGTACCATTGCCAGGTAAGCATCTTCACCATTTCCCGGAGCCACTTCCGATTTCCACGGGTAGTAGTAGCCCTTTTGCACTTTGGCAAGGGCATCGTACCAAGCTCGACTGTGTTGTCTGAGTCGGAGTGGTTCAACCATAGTATGCCTCCTCAGAGGGAATAACTTCCACATGGTAGCTGAGTGAATGGAAAGACTTGCCAGGTTCAGCTAAACCAGTTTTTCGATCGCCAGACGCTCCTCTGCAAAAGGATCTTCAGTCAATAGGCACTCCCCTCCAAAGATCATGGTGTTCCGCTTGTGCCGCTCGAAGGGTTCCCAGTTACCGATGCCGGGATGACTCGGATCTGCGCAACCGGCAAACGCGATCCAGGCATCCATCATATTGCGGGCAAGATTTTCCGCGTCGAGACCTTTTCCGGCAAACCGATCCTGGGTCGGCGCGTCCAGGGTGCCAAATACAAACGGCATATCTAAGGCGTGGCAGGCACCCAAATCACCTCTACGGGCCGGTGACTCCCAACTGAACAGATAGAGAAATGTTTTCGGTTGGTGCCGGCTCAGGCATTCCGCAAATCGGTTGCCGGGCACCCGAAAGCCCACCATCGTCTGAATGATATCGACGACATCGTGATTCGAGGCCGGTAGTTGGTGTGCTGCTCTGGAGTCCGCAAAAAGCTGAATGATGCGGTTGGTTGTAGCCGCATCGCTTTTGAGCATTTGCCCAACCTGTTCGCGCAACTGGTCGTCGTCCAGCGGCGGACGGTTGGGGACGGCGTTGAACAGCTTGGCTTCATCGCGGTTGGTACCCATAAGTACCGGAGTGTCGGCCGCCGAACCCTCGTTGACCGCCTGGAGCGGCATGTCGGGCAGAATCACGCCATCTTGTACGGGACCGAAACCACCCATGCCATTCTCGCCGCTACTGACGGCTTGTTGGGCCTGGACGATTTGGTCCACTGGCAGTTTGCTGATGGCAGCCAGATCGCCCGAGTCCAGCGACAGCTCATGCAGCAATCGCTCAGTCAGTGCGATGCAACTATCGGCGCTTCGGGTACGCGCACCGCAGCCGCTTTGAAGTATCGCCTTACTGAATAACCCCCTGCCCGCAGGCATGGCTAACAACGTTGCTATGGCAGATGCTCCTGCGGATTCGCCGAAGATGGTGATGTTATCCGGGTCGCCGCCAAAGCTGGTGATGTTCTCCCGAACCCATTTGAGCGCTTCAATCTGATCCAGTTGGCCGTTGTTGGGAGTGGCGCCCCAACTGTCTCCTGCAGGCCCGAAATAGGCATATCCCAGCGCTCCCAGGCGATAGTGGATAGTGACCACCACCAGGTCCCCGCGCTCCGCCAAGGGTCCGCCGTTGTAGAGTAGTTCTGAGCCGGACCCCAATTGAAAGCCGCCGCCGTGGATCCAGAATAGCACCGCCCTTGCTCGGGCGTCTGCTGCGGGCGTAAATACATTCAGGTAAAGACAATCTTCATCCCTGCTTCCGGACGCTGCCATGCCGGGTATCGGATGGTGCCCCTGGGGACATGAGGCGCCAAACACAGTTGCGTCTCTAACTCCGGACCAGCTTTCCGCTGCTTGTGGCGGGCGGAAACGGAGTTCACCGACGGGTGGATTTGCAAAGGGTATGCCAAGGTACGCCTGATGATGGTGATGTTGCGTTCCCTGTAACTCTCCCTGTGCGAGTTTGACCCTCGGCGCCATGGCGATCTCCCAAGCTTCAGTCTCTGTAGCGTCATCTTATCAGATAGATCAATTAGGCAGAATCGATAGCAGCCTGTCCGCGGTAGGTTTGTTGGGGACGCGCAGTTGGGGACGCCCAGTCCGGGACGCGCAGTCGGGGACGCCCAGTCCGGGACGCGCAGTCGGGGACGCCCAGTCCGGGACGCGCAGTTGGCGACGCCTAGTCCGGGACGCGCAGTCGGAGACGCACAGGCGACATCTGCCGGGCATGTCTTCATTGAGGGTCCAGTCATCTGGTGAGCATTGTCAAATGAGTCCGTCACCGTCAGTTTTCCCTCTGATCCCGGAGCCTGTTCAAGTATAGTATGCTTGAGATGGTGCGATGGCGCCGACGGCTATGGTCCTGCCGTTAAGATGAAGGAGTAATCACATGAGAGCTTCGATCGTCCTGCTTATCCTGTTGACCGCTTGCTCAGACGAGATGCCGCCCGCCACTGAATCCGTGCCGACGACGGCTGCAATTCCGCGATCTGAATCGCTGGCAAAACAGTACCTGATCGTCGATACCCACATCGACGTACCCTACCGAATCAAGCGGAGCCAGGAGGACATTTCAGAAGCGACGGATGAAGGGCAGTTCGATTATCCACGAGCACTGCGGGGCGGTCTGAACGCACCCTTTATGTCGATCTACATTCCCGCATCCGTCGATGAAGAGGGTGGCGCCAAGATGTTGGCGGATGAACTGATCGATCTGATGGAGGCGGTCGCGCGCGGTTCGCCGCAGAAATTCGCACTGGCTTACTCCACCGAACAGGTGCGACAGAATTTTGCCGATGGCCAGATCTCCCTACCATTGGGCATGGAGAATGGTGCCCCCATCGAAGGCAAGCTCGAGAACGTTCAGTACTTTTATGATCGCGGAATCCGCTATATAACTCTGACCCACTCCAAGAGCAACCATATCTCCGATTCATCTTACGACGACAATCGCCAATGGAACGGCCTGAGCAAATTCGGCAAGCAGTTGATCGGCGAGATGAATCGACTGGGCATTATGGTGGATGTGTCGCACATATCGGATGAAGCCTTTTATCAGGTGATGGAACTGTCCAAGGTACCGGTCATCGCGTCCCACTCTTCGGCGCGTCACTTCACACCCGGATTTGAACGCAACATGGATGATGAGATGATCAAGCGACTCGCCAGCAGAGGAGGAGTCATTCAGATTCTGTTCGGGTCCGGCTATATCAGTGCCACCACCCGCACCATGTCAGCGGAGAGCCGAGAAGCGATCACACGACACTTCGAGGAACAGGGACTCAGTGCCGACAGCGAGGAGGGTAGGGCATTCCTGGAGAAGTACCGGGAGGAGAACCCCTATCCGTATGCGGCCCTTGCGGATTTGCTCGATCACTTCGATCACGTGAGAGATTTGGTGGGTGTAGAATACGTCGGCATCGGCTCCGACTTCGAAGGAGTGGGCAATACCATGCCGACGGACATCAAGGACGTCAGTCAGTATCCCAATCTAATAGAAGGACTACTGACCAGAGGGTATTCGGAAGCGGACATAGAAAAAATCCTGGCAGGCAACCTGATGCGGGTCTGGCGGCAAGTGGAAGACTTCGCCCGCCAGCAGAAGGACGTGCCCCCCCATTGAAAACCATCGGCCTAATTGGTGGGATGAGTTGGCAATCCTCCATCGAATACTACCGCCTCATCAATCAACAGGTCGCCGCGCGGCTCGGCAAATTACATTCGGCGAAGTGCTTGCTCTACTCTGTTGACTTCCATGAGATGGAACGTCTGCAGGTCGAAGGAAACTGGCAAACTGCAGCCGATCTTCTGGCGGATATAGCGCGCAAGCTGGAAAAGGCCGGAGCTGATTGCCTGCTGCTGTGTACTAACACGATGCATAAAGTGGCGGACGAAATCAGTGCCGCAGTCTCCATACCGCTGCTACACATCGCCGATGCCAGTGGCGACGAAATCCGCAGGCAGGGCTGGCAGCGTGCCGGCTTACTGGGAACCCGATTTACCATGGAGGAGACGTTTTACCGGGAGAGGCTGGCCTACAACCTCGACGTTGAGATCCTGATACCCAGCGCGCCACAGAGAGAGACGATCCATCGCGTCATCTACACCGAATTGTGTGAAGGCCGGATATTGGCTGAATCCCGCGACAAGTTCTCGGCAATAGTGGACAGTTTGACCACTGATGGCGCGCAAGGAATCGTACTCGGCTGTACGGAAATAGGTCTGCTGCTAAGGGGCGACGACGTGTCGGTCCCTCTGCTGGATTCCACTCACCTCCACGCCCGAGCGGCAGTGGAGTGGGCTCTCAAATAACGCGAATCTCGCGTAACTGTTCGATCTCCTCGTCGCTGTAACCCAACTCTGCCATGATCTTTTCCGTATGCTCCCCAAGCGTGGGGGCCCGAAAGCGAATCTCACCGGGAGTCTTGGATAGCTTGACCGGTGTCTCTGCAATGGGAGCTGGCTTAGGCAAACCCGGGTAGTCCACCGGCTTGAACATCCCCGTGGCTACTACGTGCTCGTTGTCCAGTGTCTGTTGCGGAGACAGTATCTCACCGCAGGGTATTCGCGCTTCCTTCAGACTGTCGAGTACTTCCTGATTGGTTTTGTCCTTGCCCCAGCGGGCCAGTCGCTCGCTGATAATATCGGCGTTGTCACCACGCAACTGATCGGTGGCAAAGCGTGCATCGGTCAACCAGTGCTCTTCACCCATGAGCCGTGCCCAGCGTTCATAGAGGGGATTACCCACAATCTGAACCATGATCCAGCCGTCCTTGGTTTGGAAGGCATCCGATGGTGCAGAGGTCTGGCCGCGATTGCCGCTACCGGTCCGCTCGATGTCGATAACCCCCTGCTCGATAAGCAGCGCATTGGCAAACGTCACAGAGGTACGCAACAACGATCCCTCCACCAGTTGGCCGTCACCGGTTTTCATCTTGTGGATGATAGCAGCCAGGGTGCCGAACGCAGCCAGAGAGGCGGTGCCGTAGTCACAGTAGGGAACGAACGCTTTTCTGGGCTCATCCGGGAATCCACCCATATACATATTGCCGGACATGGCTTGGGCAACGGCATCAAAACCGACCTTCTCCGCGTAAGGGCCCTCTGAGCCAAAAGCGGATACGGTGGTGAGTATGATGTCTTCTTTGATCGCTTTTAACGTTGGGTAATCAAGCCCCATGGCAGTCAGAGTTGGTGCCGGCAGATTCGCGATGACCACATCTGCTGTGGCAACCAGCTTTGCGACCACCTGGCGCCCCTCGGGCTTGGTTGGATTGAGCGTCAAGCCCAGTTTGTTCCTGCCGATCTGCACGTATCCGGCCCCCTCGCCATTTGCGTTGATGGGACTGGTAAAGCGGTCTTCGCTGCCGTCGATCTTTTCGATTCGGATCACCTCCGCTCCCATATCCGCCAGCAGCGTTGCGCAAAATGGTCCCGCAATATAGCGACCGAAATCGAGAACTCTCACACCATCAAGTACTGCACTCATCGTTTCTCCTTGTTAATTTCTAACCAGTATCCAGTGTTTCAAACACCGTTAAGGGGTATACAAACCGGCATCGATCCCCACCGTTACTGGATCACGGTGCCGCCGGGCTCTTTTTCTACCCGGTTTTCGAGGACCCCCAGTTTCTCAATTTCGATCCTGACGACATCTCCCGCCTGCAGGTACCGGGGGGGCTTCATCGACATGCCAACGCCGGCGGGCGTGCCGGTCGCCAGCACATCCCCGGGTTCCAGCGTAAAGGCAGTGGACAGATGCTCGATCTGCTCAAAGCAATCGAAGATCAAGTGACGGGTGTTGGAGTCCTGTCGAAGCTCGTCATTCACCCAGGTTCTTAGATTGAGATTGTGGGGGTCAACCACTTCATCGGGAGTCACCAGATAGGGGCCGCACGGGCCATGGGTATCAAACGATTTGCCGATCTGAAACGTCTGCGCCCGTAACTGCCAGTCACGTACGCTCACGTCGTTGACGATCGTGAAGCCGGCGATGACTTCAAGGGCTCTGTCTCTTGGCACGTGACGGCATCGCTTGCCGATGATGACAGCCAACTCTCCTTCGTAATCCAGCATGCTGGAAGCGATCGGCAGATGAATGGGTTGGTCAGGACCGTTAACGCAGGTGATCTGTTTGTTGAACCAGGTTTGGTGTGCAGGTCGGCTGATGCCGGACTCCTCGATATGATCCGCATAGTTAAGGGCGATAGCCAGGAACTTGCCGGGTCGTAACACCGGTGCCTGCAGGTGTACTTCCGTTAACGGCAGTCCTGTTTGGCCCGCTTGCAGCACATCCCTCGCTTGCACCATGCCAGCGTCGCCGAGCTGAAGGAACTGCAGCATATCGTCGGGAAGAGCGGCTGTGGCAAGCGGCAGGATCCGGTCGTTCGATACAACGCCGATGCCGCTCTGAGAATGGTGGGTGAAAGTGGCGAGTTTCATCGATCGGCTCCGGCTTGACCGAGCAGGCAGCGATCGATCATGAAGAATGGCCGGCTGACTGTCAACATGCAACCTGACCAGACATGAATGATACAATTGAGCGAAAGAGAGAGACGCATGAACTTTGATCTTAGTGACGAACAGCAAGACATCAGATCAGCCGTACAGGCAGTCTGCTCTGACTTTGACGACGCTTATTGGCTTGCGCGGGATCGTGATGGATTGTTTCCGGAGGAATTCGTCAATGCCATAACAACCGGTGGCTGGTTGGGCATTGCCATGCCAGAGGAGTATGGTGGAGCGGGCCTCGGCATTACCGAAGCTGCCATTCTCGGCCATACCATTACTCGTTCGGGGGCCGGCATGAGCGGTGCTTCGGCGGTCCATCTCAACCTGTTTGGACCCCATCCCATCGTCGTCTTCGGTACCGATGAACAAAAGCAACGTTTCTTGCCGCGCCTGATTCAGGGTCTGGACCGGGCCTGTTTCGGCGTGACCGAGCCCGACGCGGGTCTCAATACCACCCGCCTGTCCACACGTGCAGAGCGGGACGGAGATCACTATGTGGTCAATGGGCGCAAGATGTGGACCAGTACCGCCCAGACAGCCAACAAGATACTGCTCATCGTGCGAACCACTCCTTTTGAGGAATGTACCAAGCCCACCCAAGGTCTAACCCTTTTCTATACGGAACTGGACCGGGACAAGATCGAGGTGCGCTTGATCGAAAAGATGGGTCGCAAAGCGGTGGATTCCAATGCACTGTTTATCGACGATCTGATGGTGCCGGTAGAAGACAGGATTGGCGAGGAGGGGGATGGTTGGAGCTGTCTCCTGCATGGCCTCAACCCGGAGCGAATCCTCATTGCCGCGGAGTCCGTGGGGTTGGGACAGGTGGCGCTGGAGAGGGCTGCCAACTACGCCAGAGAACGAGTGGTTTTCGACCGACCGATCGGCATGAATCAAGCCATCCAACATCCCCTGGCAATCAATTGGATGGAGCTGCAGGCGGCCCATCTGATGGCGTTCAGCGCCGCCGCCAGATACGATGCAGGGCAATCCTGTGGCACCGAGGCCAACGCGGCGAAGTATCTTGCCGCCGAGGCTGCGTTAAAGGCCTGTCAGCGAGCCGTACTCACCCACGGTGGCATGGGTTACGCCAAGGAGTATCACGTCGAGCGTTATCTGCGCGAGATCATGATCCCCATGATCGCACCCATCAGTCAGGAACTGGTCATGTCCTTCATAGCTGAAAAGGAACTGAAGCAACCGAAGAGCTATTGAAGCAACCGAAGAGCTATTGAAGCTGCCTCAGTGGAGGCCGTCTGTCAGAATCCCTGTCCTCCCCAACTTGCCCCCGATTTCCACTTGGAAAAGTGCTGTGAACGACCAATAGTATAGTTTGCATTGCCATACGCGACACGATGTTGGGAAAGTCACCCAGATGACTAATATCTGAATGCAAATACAGGTGGAATCTAGGATGCCAATGTTTGGAGAGGCTTTCGGGAGAACGGTCCGAGTCTCGGGGGAATTCAATGGAACAGGAAGTAGAACACGTATCACAGCTTCTGAATCTTGTGATCGGTATCGTTTTACTTATGTTGGTGGCCGCGGTGACCACCATGATGAGCAAACGGCTCTACTGGCTGCCACTCACCATCGCGCTGGTTCTGATCGGTATCTGTATATCCTATCTTGCAGAGACATTCGGTTCGCAATCGGAACTGTTGGGGATCATCGCAGAATTTGAGTTGACGCCGGAGCTGGTTTTGTTCGTCTTTATCCCCACGCTGATATTCGAGTCCGCGTTCAATCTGGATGCCCGTCAGGTGAGTCGAAACATCCTGCCCATTCTCACTCTGGCGGTACCGGGATTGATCGTTTCAACGGCGATCATCGGGCTCATCATGTGGCTGGTGGCCAGCCAGTTCAATGACATCTTCAATGACATCCTGGTGGCGCTCCTGTTGGGTGCCATATTGAGTGCTACCGATCCGGTCGCGGTAATCGCCATATTCAAGCAGTTGGGTGTGCCGGAGAGACTTACCGTGTTGGTGGAGGGAGAGAGTCTCTTTAACGATGCCACTTCCCTGGTGATGGCCATGTTGCTTGTGGAAATTCTGCTGGCTGGAAGTTTCAGTGGGGCGGTCATACTGACCGGCATGGCCACCTTCTTCAAGGTATTCCTGGGGGGCGTTCTGGTCGGCTGGATCGCCGCCGTGATAGTGGCGGAAACCCTGGGCAAGATGGAAGCGGACACATTCATCGAAATCACGTTAACCACAATCCTTGCCTACTTCTCCTTCATCATCGCCGAACATTGGCTGCATGTAAGCGGCATCATGGCCGTCGTTGCAGCAGGTTTGACCATCGGTAGTTGGGGCAAGTCGAAGATCTCGCCATCTACGGCGGAGTTTATGGAGCACTTCTGGGAGTATCTCGCCACCCTGGCGAATGGCTTGATCTTCCTGTTGGTGGGCATACAGATGGACATGGCACATATGTGGGAGTCCGCCGGCCTGATCGCCCTGGTGGTACTGGCCATGCTATTCTCCCGGGCGGTGGTGATCTTTGCACTGGTGCCGATGCTTGGCAAACTACCCGGTTCCGAGGTGATCGGATCCGCGTTCCAGAAGGTGATGTACTGGGGTGGCCTGCGGGGAGCCATTGCCCTCGCTATTGTCCTCTCCCTTCCCGCCCAGTTCGAATACAAAGATACGCTGACCGCCATCGTCATGGGCGCCGTGCTGTTTACCCTGCTGGTGCAGGGTCTGAGCATCGAACTCCTGGTGAAGTGGCTTGGACTGGATAAGCTAACCCTCGCAGACAGTCTGGCGAAGGTCGAGGGCGACCGAACTGCAAGAAACGAAGGGCTTGCCCGCGTCGCCAACCTGGTGCAGGGCGGCCTGTTTTCAGAGCGTATTGCTCAGCACTTGCGGGAGAAGTGTGAGTCCAGCGTGGCCGCATTGGACTTCGCCATCTCGCAACTGCATGAAGATATGGATGGTGAAGAAGAGATCAAGGTACTTGGCTTGCGCTGCTTGTCGAGAGAGAAGGCGAGATACTATGAACTGTTCAGAAGGGGTTTGATCAGCGAATGGGCATTTCGGGATCTGGACTACACGGTCAACGTGCAGATCGATGAGGCCAAGCATCAGGGCAACCTGCCGGATGCGAACATCGAGAGCTCCATTACCAAGAAGTTGAGCTTGCTGTTTGTCAATGTGCTCGATGTGATACCCGGTCTTGGCAGGCTGGTAGAGCGGCTACGCACCCTGCGCATCGTCAGAGACTACGACGTAGCCTGGGGTCGTTACCGAGCCACCAACAGCGTCCTGTCGCGCCTCGATCAAATCGCACAAGATAATAGGATCGAAGGGGATACGGTAGACCTAGATCGATGAGGTGGCAGAGCTTTATCCGGAGTTTGTCGACACGGTACAAGAGCAGTTGGGAGAGCGATTGCTGGTCATCGCCGAACATGAATCGGTGGAGCATGCGGCGGAACTGGGTATCCTGCCGGAGGGTATCGCCAGCAAAATTCTCAAGGATCAGTCTGAGCGAATTCGTCAGATCAAGCAGCATGAGCTCTCATCGGCGTTGGTCATCGAGAAGGATGAATTATTGCCCAAGGTTTCCTTCCTAAAGGATGAAGATGAGTCCGTCCTTACCACCATCTCCGGTTACCTGAGAGCAAAGACCGTCCCGAGAGGCACGTCGATCATCAAGCAGGGACAGGAGGGTGACTCCATGTTTCTCATCGCCCGTGGCGTGGCAAAGGTGATGATCGAGGAAGGCGAGTCAGAAAAACACGTGAATACCCTCTACGCCGGTGACATCGTCGGTGAATCCGCCCTGCTACATGGCAAACCCAGGAATGCTACCGTGAGAGCCGCGACCCCTTGCTCCATGTATGTATTGAAGCGGGCGGATCTGGATAAGATCTTCAGAGTTTACCCCAGTATCAAGGCTGCAGTGGAAGAGGTGGACAAAGAGAGAATCGGTGCTGCGTCATGAATTGCATGCAACCTTGGGTCAGTTTGAAATGACGCGCACGAGCCAAATAGATGTACGGAAACCATGAAGATTTTCAAGAAGATATTTGTAGTACTTGAACCTCAGCAACAGGAGCAACCAGCCCTTGAAAGAGCTGGCTACCTTGCCAAGGCTACGGATGCTTCACTGCACCTGTTCGTCTGTGCGTACGATACAGCGATCGGGATTGCCACCTTCATTTCAGGAACACACCGCAAGAACATAATACGTACCGTGGTGGATGGCAATCAGGTCATGGTGGATCGACTTGCCGCGCCGCTTCGGGAAGATGGCATCGAGATCACGACTGAAGTTGTATGGGACCGACGCCCGTCGGAAGCTATCGTCAATGCGCTGAACAGAACCGAGTGCGATCTTCTCATGAAACTGACTTCGGTGCACAGTCGCGTTCCAGAGGTGATGTTCAACCACGTCGATTGGAACATACTGCGCTATGCTCACTGTCCGGTCCTGCTGGTAAAATCGGGGCAATGGGACGCGATCGGTCAGGTGCTGGCAGCAGTCAATGCGGCGCCGGGCGATACCGTCCACGAGGATCTGAATACGCTGATTCTCGAGACCGCACAGAACCTGGCGCGGGGTCTGGACTTCGAGATGCACCTGGTATCTGCTTACCCCGCACCGCCTGTATTTGTGCCCATAGCGTCGGGCGCCAATCACCCGATCAACTATCGCAGGAAGATGCTACAGATGGTGCAAAGAAATATCGGTAAACTGGCTGACACCTACCAGGTCACCGACAATCACATTCATCTGGTAGAGGGACCTGTGGACTGGGTGATCCCCAAGATATCCCGGGAGATCGTGGCGGAATTCGTTGTGCTGGGTAGCGTAGCGCGTCAAGGAGTAGGTGGCATTACCCTCGGAAATACGGCGGAGCATATTTTGGACAAACTCAACTGCGACGTAATGGTGGTAAAGATCACCGAGCAACCGGACCCGTGAACCCATGATTAGATGCCTGCCCCGTAATGGTGGTAAAGATCGCCGAGCAACCGGACCCGTGAACCCATGATTGGATGCCACCCCCAGATCTAATCGTTAGAGATGCCTTGCAAGCCAGTGCTGGATTTGCGTAGCATTGCCAGTGAAGATGATTCGATCCTCTTTTCTTTTTAGCTGGTAGGCATACATGGGGTCGTAGTAATTGACCAGCAACTCCCTGATCCAAAAACGGTGGTTCTGTGGGTCTCCTTGCCGATGCATGCTGAGCGCTTCCTGCATGGCAGTATGCAACTCTTGGTACCGGGCGCCGCCCAGCCGTTTTGCTATGCCCGCCAGGCTGCCTTGCAGATAGGCCGAAAATCGCTCAAATCCAAGTTCTCTGCTGGCCATGGTTGTCTCATATTGAACCAACTGATCGACGATGTACTCGTTGAAAATCCTGCCAACGCGATGGTCGATGGTATCCTCTAACATGACAAGCTGAGCCCCATCCATCTTGTCATAGAGAGATTGCGTGATATTCAGTTTGCCGATCAATAAGCTTTCGTCTTCCAGTGCCAGGGCGGTCTGACCCTGTCTGATCTTTTTCAAAAAGGCGATGGCAAGACGATTTTCAAAGTCGATCTGGGTCGGTTGTTCTTCAAGTTGCTTACCAAAGGCTGAGCCGCGATGATTGGCAAAACCTTCCAGATCCACGCTGGCATCAACCTTTTGCAGCAGTTCGGTTTTTCCCGTGCCGGTCTTGCCCCCGACGATGAATAGCTGCAATGTGTCAACAGAGGACTGTAGAGACTCGATTAGGAATCGGCGCAGCGAGCGGTACCCTCCCTCGATCCGAGGCATGTCGACCCCGGCATCCAGCAACCACTGCTGCGCGATGCGTGATCGTTCACCTCCTCGAAAGCAGTACAGGCAGGCTCGGGGATTCTCTTCGGCAAATGTCAGCCAGGCATGCAACCTGTGCTCCTTACTCCTGCCGCTGACCAGTTCATGTCCCAACCTGGCAGCTGCTTCGGGACCACTGTTCTTATAGCGGATCCCAACCTGTCTGCGCTCGTCATCATTGAGGATGGGAATATTCCGGGCGAAGGGGAAGGCTCCTTTGCCGTATTCCACCTCGGCGCGCACATCGAGCAGTGGAACATCATCGCAGAACAGCGATTCAAACTGAGTTCTCGTCACCAGCATGGGTGCGTCATCTCATACCCGCTCGAATCATGTTATGACCTGCTCAGTGTGTAGCAGGGCGTATAGCGGCCACCATCCAGCATCATGCGTCCCTCACTGATGAAGTAACGTAGCAGCCGATCCAGATTCGCTACCAGATCGGCATCTCCCTGTATGTTGAAGGGACCCAGTCGGGCCACTGCATCCCTGCTGTTCTTTTTCACGTTACCTGCAACCAGGCCGGATAACGCGCAGCGCAGATTAGCTGCCAACTGAAAACCTTCAAGGCCTGAGTGAAGCTGCAGGGCTGCCATGTTTGGATGGGTTGGTTCAAAAGGAAACTGGAAAATGTCGGGAATCGTCAACCGCCAGTTGAAGTAGTAGGCATCCCGGTGTCTTTGCCTGAACCTGGTAATCTTGTGCATTTGCCTGATCATCTTGGCGGCTATCAGGTGCGCATCGTCGATGATGATTTCGTACAGATTTCTGATCCCTTCTCCCAGCGTGGCTGCCAGAAATCGGTCCAGCTCGGTGAGATAATCCCTGCTGCCGGCAGGCCCGACAAGAAAAACGGGGAAGGGTAGATCGCCGTTGTCCGAGTGCGACAACACGCCAAGGATGTACAGAATCTCCTCCAGGGTGCCAACTCCGCCGGGAAAAATGACGATGCCATGGCCCAGCCGAACAAAGCCTTCCAGCCGTTTTTCAATGTCCGGCATGACGACCAGGTGATTTACGATAGCGTTGGGAGGCTCGGCCGCAATGATCCCGGGTTCGGATATGCCGATATAGCGGCTTTGATCATAGCGCTGTTTTGCATGCGCGATTGTGGCACCCTTCATGGAACCTTTCATGACACCCGGTCCGCAGCCGGTTACGATATCCAGTCCCCGCAGTCCCAACTGATAGCCCACTTCCTTGCTGAAGTCGTATTCGTCTCTGCTGATGGCGTGGCCACCCCAACACACCACCAGATTTGGCTCTCTGCCGGTCACCAGCATTCCGGCATTGCGCAGAATCTCGAACACCGCGTTCGTTATACCCTCCGATTCCCTTAGGTCCAGCGCCAGTTCGCCGAGTTTGTTGTTGATGAAGATGATGTCCCGCAGGACCGAGAACAGATGTTCCTGCAGGCCTTTGATGATCTGGCCGTCTACGAATGCATGGGCGGGGGCGTTCTGCAGGATTAGTTTGATTCCCCGGTCTCTCTGCAGGACCCTGATGTCAAAGTCCGGGTAGACGTCATACATCTTCAGAGCATCGTCTTGACCGCTGTTAAGCACGGCTAACGAGCATCCCCTAAAGAGCTGGTATAAACCACCTCGACTGGTATCCTTCAGTTTGGCAACTTCAGCTCTCGACAGCAGATCCATACTGCCTTCGGGATTGATTGATGCATCCAGCGTTTCAAACATGACCACTTATTCTCTGATTCTACGGAAAACCTGCCACATGATCGTGAAGGTGATCCGGTCAGGTGCGTTTATACTGGTGTAGTTTACAGGAGTTATCTGCAAGGAGAAGCTCATGCAAAAGGTGACCGTACTCGGTGCCGGGAAGATCGGTGCTGCGGTGGTAAAAATGCTGCACCACAGCGGCAGCTATGAGCTTACCGTGGCAGATACCGACGTCCAGGCACTGGCCAGGTTGAGCGAGGCGATTGGCATCAAGACAGTGCCGCTCGACGTATCGGATGAGGCTAAGCTCTACAGTCTGATTCAAGCCGACCAGGTGGTGATATCTGCCTGCTCGTTCGATCTCAATACACGCATAGCAATGGTTTGTCTCAAGGTCGGAGCCAGTTATTTTGATCTGACGGAAGATGTGGCGACCACTCGCTCCATCCTGGATATCGCTGCCAAGGCAAAAGAGGGGCAGATCTTTATGCCTCAGTACGGCCTGGCGCCCGGATTCATCGACGTACTTGGTTTCGATATCAGCCGAAATTTCGACAAGGTTGAGTCGCTCAAGATGAGGGTGGGTGCGTTACCCCAATATCCCTCCAATCAGATGATGTACAACCTAACCTGGTCGACGGATGGACTGATCAACGAATACTGCAATCCCTGCGAAGTGATCAGAGATGGCGAATATCTGGAGGTCCTGCCCCTGGAAGGTTTGGAACACTTCTCGCTGGATGGGATGGAGTATGAGGCGTTTAACACCTCCGGCGGCTTGGGCACGCTCTGCACCACCCTGAAAGGTAAGGTGGAGCTGATGAATTACAAGACGGTTCGCTACAAGGGACATCAGTATCTGATGAGTTTTCTAATCAACGATTTGAACCTGGGGCAGGGGTCGAGAAGGAACCTGCTTAAAGAGATTATGGAATCTTCGGTTCCCATCACCAAACAGGATGTGGTGTTGATATTCGTCACCTGTAGTGGCTGGCGCGAGGGTAAATTGGAACAGATCTCGGATGCCAGGAAGATCTACCACGCTGACATGTTCGGGGAAGAGTGGAGTTCCATTCAGATCACCACTTCAGCCGGTGTCTGCACGGCGGTGGATCTCTATTTTCAGGGCAAGCTGCCCCAGCGGGGATTCGTCAGACAGGAGGACATGCCCCTGGCAGACTTTCTGACCAATCAGTTCGGACGCTGTTATGAAACGGCCAGCAATGTTAGCGGTGCCATTGCTAGTACTCCAACTACCTAGAATTGGTGGGTTCAGCAAGTCGAGAAGCCGTTGGCCGCTAGGCGCGACTCGCCGGGAATGGTCGGGCCGCGCAGGCCAATACGGCATTACCACTCCGGAAAAGGACTAGCCTGCGCGGCCCGGCCATTCCCTTCGGGCTGTGCCTTGTCTTGGCCTGGGCGGCCCCGATATCTGGTAAGCTCTGAACCCATCAATTCTAGGTAGTTGGAGTACTAGCAGGGAGGATGAAGGTGAGAGAATCGGTTGCTGCATTACGTAAGTCGTTGGGAATTCACCATCCGAGCGATGCTCCTTTTGCCGGACTGGTAACCGGTGACCGTTACGTAGCCGGGGAGGGTGACATCCTGTCGATTGCCACTCCCATCGACGGTTCTGAGTTGGCTAGATTCAAGACGGCGTCGGCGCATCAATCGTGTGAGGCGATACGCTCAGCCAGTGACAGCTACAGCTTCTGGCGCTCGATACCCGCGCCTCAGCGAGGCGAACTGGTACGGCGCATCGGCAATATCGCCAGGGAACAGAAGCAAACCTTAGCCGGTTTCATCACCCTTGAGGTAGGCAAGACGCAGCAGGAAGCGCTCGGCGAGGTACAGGAGTGGATAGATGTGTGCGACTTTGCCGTTGGTCTGTCGCGGCAACTGCATGGCCTGACGGTAGTCAGCGAACGCAGCCAGCATCGCTTGATGGAACAATGGTTGCCGCTCGGGCCGGTGGGAATCATCACGGCATTTAATTTTCCAGTGGCTGTGTGGGCCTGGAATGCGATGCTTGCCTTGATATGCGGTGACACGCTGGTGTGGAAACCTTCAGAAAAGACACCCCTTTGTGCATTGGCCTGTCACAGGGTCGTGCAACTGGCAGCAGAACAACTGGATATCTCCCCGCAGATTTCCAACCTCGTTATCGGCGGCGCCAGTGTCGGTCAAACCATCTGCGAGGACGATCGCATACCCTTGGTCTCAGCGACCGGGTCTATTCCCATGGGGAAGAAAGTTGCCCAAACCGTGGCTGCCCGACTGGGACGTACCCTTCTGGAACTGGGGGGCAACAACGGCATGGTTATCTCCCCCACCGCGGACCTGGATCTCGCCTTGCGCGCAATCGTATTTGCCGCCGTAGGAACAACCGGACAAAGGTGCACCAGTTTGAGAAGACTGATCGTTCACAAGACTATTCTCGAAAGGCTGTCAGCCGCGATCGCGGAAAGTTACCAAGGATTGAGAATTGGAGATCCTCGCGAAGAAACGACCATCATCGGGCCCCTGATCGGCGAACACAGTTTCTTGCAGATGCAGGAGGCGCTGGATCAGGCACGTCAACAGGGGGGAGAACTGCTCTGCGGCGGTGATCGAATCACTGCCAAGGTGCCGCCGGGAGGCGTGTACGTGGAACCGGCGTTGGTCAAAATGCCGGCCCAGACGGATATCGTCAAACAGGAGACGTTCGCTCCCATTCTCTATGTCATGGAATATGAAGAGTTCGCGCAAGCGGTGCAGATCCATAACGATGTGCCGCAGGGATTGTCCTCTGCCATCTTTACCGAGGATATGCGGGAAGCTGAGAGATTCCTCTCCGTCAATGGCTCTGACTGCGGCATCGCCAACGTCAATATCGGCACGTCTGGGGCCGAGATCGGCGGTGCATTCGGTGGCGAGAAGGAAACCGGTCGTGGCAGAGAATCGGGTACCGACAGTTGGCGCAACTACATGCGGCGTGCCACCAATACCATCAACTACGGTGACGAGCTGCCCCTGGCACAGGGAATCGAATTCGATATCTGACTGCCCCTGCACTTCGCCTGGTCGCCTATCGGAACTGCGGAATGTGCCTGATTGAGGAAAAAGGCTGCCCATTATTCTGATGTACATATGTTGAGACCCAGGCATAATGAGTCTGTTGAACAATTTGCGCGTGCTATTCAGAATCGACAAGCACAATCTGAGATTAAGCAGAGTAGGGGAAACCATGAGAGCTACTGGATCAATATTTATAGTCATTGCCATGGTCGCTGTAGGTACGGCCGCGATTGCCAAGCCACCATCCATAGTCAAGGCAGAACGGGTTGGCATGTCGACCGAACGCCTCAACCGGATTACGGAAATGAGTCAGTGGTACGTCGATGAAGGCAAGTTGGCAGGCGTCATTACCATGGTTGCGCGCAAGGGCAGGTTGGTGCACTTCGAGGCGGTTGGTAATAAAGGTGCTGACGATCCGCGTCCGCTGGAAAAGGACGATCTATTCCGTATTTATTCCATGTCGAAGCCAATTACCGTTGCCGCTGTCATGCAGCTCTATGAACAGGGCAAATTCCACTTGAGCGATCCGGTATCGAAGTTTGCGCCGGAGCTCAAGGATCTCAAGGTGTTAGACGCTGACGGCAATCTGGTGCCGCTCGATAGCCCCATGACCATGCATCATCTACTGACCCACACCACCGGTTTTTCCTACGGTTTCAATCCAGATGGCGATCCGGTGGACAAGTTCTACAGCGAAGCGAATCTGTGGTCGGCGAAGGACCTCGATGCGTTTGCGTCGGTGATTGCCAAACTGCCGCTCAAGTTTCAACCGGGGAATCAATGGCACTACTCCATTGCTGTCGATGTGACCGGATTGGTCATCGAACGTATCAGTGGGCTTTCGTTCGACGAGTACTTACGGCAGAACATCTTTGAACCGTTAGATATGAAGGATACGTTCTTTGAAGTTCCGGAAGATAAAGCGGATCGATTCCTGCCAAATCACTACTGGGATCCGGAGAACGACAGGCTGGCAACGATCGTACAAGAAGGCACGGACGCGATGTCCAACTATAACGATGTATCCCTCTACTCCGGCGGAGGCGGGTTGGTGTCGACTGCCATGGATTACATGCGATTCTCTGAAGCCATGCGCAACGGCGGTGAATTGGATGGTGCGCGCATCCTCAGTGACAAGACCGTCAAGTACATGGCCAAGAACCATCTCCCGGCCAGTATCAGTAGCGGCGGCACCGGTGAAGCACCCCTTCTCGGTCAGAGACAGATGGGTTTTGGCTTCGGCTTGGGTTTTGGCGTCGTGACAGATGCCGTGAATGCCGGCGTCATGGGTAGTGATGGTGAGTTCAACTGGGGCGGTGCGGCAGGCACGGTGTTCTGGATCGATCCAGTTGAGGAGATCGTTGTCGTCGGCATGATCCAGTTAATGGGCTCACCCTGGTCTCTGCGTTCCGACCTGAAAGTGGCAACCTATCAAGCTCTGACCGAAAGCTACGAATAGGGCTGCGTTACGTTCCCATAGTGGCAACCTGTAAAGCCCTGATCGAAAGCTACGAATAGGGCTGCGTTCCGTTCTCAAAGTGGCAACCTGTATAGCTCTGATCGAAAGCTACGAATAGGGCTGCGTTACGTTCCCATAGTGGCAACCTGTAAAGCCCTGATCGAAAGCTACGAATAGGGCTGCGTTCCGTTCTCAAAGTGGCAACCTGTATAGCTCTGATCGAAAGCTTCGAATAGGGCTGCTTTCCGCTCTCAGAACGGCAACCTGCAATGCGCTGATCGAAAGCTGCGTCCGATCCAAAAGTGGCTACCTGTCGCGATGTCAGTAGCGACACCTGCCGTCGGACCGGGAGCTGTGGACTGGTTAGTCCATACCAATCCCGACCCGCCGGTGGAACTATAGGATCGTGGTAACGATCTAAATACATATGGGGAGCCATTGCCGGTTCCACCTTATCGAGTAATCAGGACACATGATCCAGTAATCGAGACACGTGGGGGCTAACTCTTCTAAGATTGAAGTACGGGAGAGCACGTGATGGATGTGATAAAGGGATACCCGATCTACCCGAGACTCCTGTTCGTCAGCATCGTACTGGTAACCATGGTGACCGCCTGCCTCATGATTTATGAGCAGGGGAACGCTGTGGGAATTCCCCCCAGCGTGGTCGTGGGAGTACCGGCCGGATATGGATTGGAGCGCAACACGGATGCTTACACCGGCCCCCATCCCAGCAACCTGAAGCGGCCCGCCGATACCTTTTCCTATCCGATCAAACTGGGTCAGGTGGGGCCGGTGCAATCGCTATTCGCCGGACCACTGCAGTATCCTTTCCTGTGCAGAATCGCCGAATCGGAACTGGGTCGGCCGCTGGTGGACAATCAGCAGGGCATCGGTGTGGCTGTGTATGACGATGCACAACGGGAGGTCATCGGTTACAGCCAGGATTGCCTCATGCCCACCCAGGCAGAATACTATTACGTCCCAAAGGGTGAGTCGGCGTTTCGTCCCCTTAAGGATCTGGATGGAGAGATCGAACAGATCACCCTTGGCAGTCGGCAGGTCGACTTTGTAGTACGTCTGGAAATCGGTGTGATCAATCGCTTCCTGTATGGCATTGCTGTATTACGTGGGCCACAGGAACAGCTTAGCCGCCCTGATCCTTCTTACTGGAACGGAAGGCTGATCTACCAGTTCAGAGGAGGGGTTGGGGTAGGGCACCGCCAGGGAAAGCTGAGACCGAAAGATCTGCTGAGACGGCGCTACCAGCAGTTGAAACTGGGCTATGCCGTGGTCTACTCGACCGCCAATCAAACCAGCAACCACTACAACATCTGGCTCTCTGAAGATACCGCCCTACGGCTAAAGAGACAGTTTGCAGCACTCTACGGAAAGCCTCTTTATACTGTGGGGGTAGGTGGATCGGGCGGCGCCATACAGCAATATCTATTGGCTCAGAACAACCCCGAAGTGCTCGACGCGATCATACCCCTTTACTCCTATCCCGACATGGTCACTCAGGCGACCGCGGCCATCGATTGCGAACTGATGGAGTATTATTTCGATCACTCCGATAACGACAAATGGTCAGATTGGCATGAACGTCAATGGATCGAGGGTATGCAGGCGCAGACATGGGCTCGTAATCACTATGCTGAAATCGACCTGTTTGCCCATCTGGCATCCGCCCGATTGCCTCGATGGTC
>Ga0187827_10002883_pt1 | contig 22951 bp, 12 predicted proteins | sample ETNtaG_39_FD_167969 | JGI IMG/M metagenome (GOLD analysis project Ga0187827, IMG submission 167969) | Marine microbial and viral communities from oxygen minimum zone, Eastern Pacific Ocean - ETNP2014_SV_150_PacBio MetaG (Illumina Assembly) | ecosystem: Environmental > Aquatic > Marine > Hypoxic... | reverse complement strand
ATGCTGATGGCAGAATCGAAATCATCAGAGGAGCGGCAAACAGCACGGAACACGTCACTTGCTGGCGTGGAGCCGAAGAGCTGTGGAGCCATGATACCGGTGAGTACCCGACAACCCTCTGCAGCATTCCAGGCAATAGTATCCTGGCAGGCTCCAGGAGCGGCTGGGTTTTACTAATCAGTCCTGCCGGAGAAATACTACACAGACTTTATGCAGGGGAAACCATCAATTGCGGGGCAACGCTGGAAGACCAGTTTATCGTCGGCGGCCGGTCAGGGGGGCTCTTCCAGTTGGATACTAATTCGGGCCAGCTTACCTTGCTGCGGAGGTTTAGCAGCTCCGTTGAAAAAATGGCGGCCATCCGTGGCCGCCTTTACGTTTTCATGGAGTCAGGTGAATTCTTTATTGGGTGAAACGTCGTACCTGGACTCTCCGAGACCAGCTACAAATGACTCGATTCTCACTTCTCTTCGCCATCCGCCAGCTTCCTCATATCAACACTTTCAGGCCGCGCATGCTCTCCACCAGGTCCGAACTCTGCGGCCACTCTCGCCATCTCCGCGGCTGCTTCTTCTTCTGTGGCTGGCCTCTCCTGCCCTGGAAATGAATCGACATGTACTGTCTGTGTCGGGAAGGCGAATTCCACCTCCAGCTTTTCTGCGAGTCGAATAATCTCCAGAAAAATACGGCCCCGCTCGCGAAGCTCAATACCCCAGTCATCCGTTTCAACAAATGCGTAGAACAGAATGTCAAGAGATGAAGCATTAAACTGATTTAAATAAACATGAAAATAGTCTTTCCATGTATATTCATTGGCAAAAATAACCTGTCTGATTCCCTCAAGGAACGCTTCGATCTTGTCGGGAGGCGTATCGTACTGAACGGAAATGTAAGTCTTGATTCGCCGATAATCGCGCCGGCCCATGTTGTCGATATTAGTGGTCGCCAGGGTCGCATTCGGGATGGTGATCTGTGACTTGTAAAAAGTGCGAATCCGTGTCGAGCGCAGACCGACCTCTTCGACCGTGCCCTCCTGTTTGCCGATGACCACCCAGTCACCAATCTGAAATGGGCGATCGATCAGGATCATGATTGAGCCAAACAGATTACTGAGCGTGTCCTTTGCAGCGAGGGCAAAAGCTAGCCCGCCGATGCCTAGCCCGGCGATAAACGAGGTCACATCCACGTCCAGGTTCTGCAGCGTGAAAATGATGCCGATCAGGACGACGAAGGTTTTCAGGGTCTTCCGAATGATCGGTATGAGTTGGTCATCGAGCTTGGTATCTGTGCGTTCGGTTAGCTGGGCCAGATAGACGGCCATCACATCGACCATTCGATAGAAGAGCCAGATAGCCGAATAGGCAAAAAGCGAAACGCAAGTCACCCGCGCCACCATGCTAACCCTCATGCCGAATTGTAGATTGGGAAAGAGTGACCAGAGAAGCCCGGCAAAAACCATCATGCCAATCGGTTTGGCCGCCGCCTTGACGAAATCGTCGTCCCACTGAAAACGGCTTTTTCCCGCAAGATTGAGGAGATGATTGTCGCAGAAATAGATAGTGAACCGCCGGGAGATAGATGCGAGCAGCAGTGCGGCGAACAACCCAATCATCTGCCAGTAAGCCACGCCCAATAGCGTTTTACGTAAACTGGCCGGCATGTGTTCAAGAATCCACCTGGCCTGTGACGAAATGACCGAATCGTAAAAGGGCCTTATCCGGGCCACAGAATATGCAGACAACAGCCACGTCTCACCGACTTTCTGCAGACGGAACTGGGGAGCATTAACGACGAGGGTTAATTCGCCCTCGGTCACATCGGTCTTGTCTGGCAGGCCATGTATATTGATCGGGTAGCCTTTGGCTTCCAGCGCAGAAATAAGCATTTCTGCCAGTTGCGCTCCGAGAATGATTCTCTCGTCTTCTGTGGACGCTTTCAGTTGGCTGAGATCAGAGCACTGCGACGCCAGTTTGAAATTTCTCTGCTTGCCGCTGCTGGCATAATCCTGAAATGTCTGAGCCGCCATTCGGGGCGTGCGCAAAAGAGCTTTATCAATCTTAGGGATTGACTCCCCGTAGCTGCAAATCTGCAATACCGTCACAATCCCAATAAGGAATCTCAGATATTTCATTTCCCTCTGCTTTTTGCTCTGTTTTTAGACGCTATCCCCTATGCGGATTCATCAGATTCCGCGCTATCGATCACCGCTGCTCCAACAGCATCGCCCCAGACATTTAATGTCGTACGGAAGCGATCCAGGAGCCAGTCGATGGCAAGGATGAGACCAATCCCTTCGATGGGAAGTCCGGCTGCTTTCAACACTATCACCATCGTTACGAGCCCAGCTTCGGGGATTCCTGCTGCGCCGATGGCGGCGAGTGTTGCGGTGAGAAAGATGATCACCTGTTTGCCCCCACCAAGGTCGATTCCATAGACCTGTGCAATGAATATTGCGGCCACTGCTTCATACAGGGCTGTGCCATCCATGTTGACGGTTGCGCCCAGGGGTAAAACAAAACTTGCAGTCCTGCCGGAAACTCCATTTTCCTTTTCAACACCTTCCATGGTCAAAGGAAGTGTTGCGGAACTCGATGCTGTGGAAAATGCATTCAGAAGCGCCGAACCCATATTGCGGGCGTACTCAATCGGATTCCGTTTAGCAATAACTGAAATAATTAATGGAAGTATGATGAAACCGTGAACAGCCAGGCCCACGATAACTGTGAGGCTGTATTTTCCGAGAGCTACTAGTTGGGGCCAGAATCCTACGAATCCACCCGCGCTGCCGATCCGCCCGGCGACCAGGCCGAAAATGCCCAGCGGCGCCACCATCATCACCCACCAGACGACGGTCATAATGCCCTCATTGGCCGCATCGATTACCTGTACCGCTGGCTTTCCTCGGTCGCCAAGCGATGCCAGCGCGCCTCCAAAGAGCAGAGAGAAAACGATCAGCGGCAGGACGTCCATGTTCACCATGGATTTGAAAATATTCGTGGGGATCATCCCCAGTACGACGCGTTTCAGCGTGCTGCTCACATCGGCGTCGCGCTTATTCTGAATCTTCTGCGGGTCAGGCCTTACCAGGACTCCCGTGCCCGCTACTTTCACTTTCGGCTCATCCGAAACAAGGTTGCCATCCACCTTGCGGAATGGCATTCGGGTGCCGTCTGTGTCGTTGACATAGAATTCGACGTCGGCCTTTGGATGATCCCACCGGGAAACCTGAATTTCATAGACGTTGGTCTTTCCTTCGACCGGGGCCATGGATTTGACTTTTCCCTGAATATTCTGGTCGACCAACTGCAGGACCCAATCTTTGTTGTATTCGGTCTTATTCCACTTCGCGTCCTTGATGAGAACGGTGTGCTTCGCGTTCCCTGACAGGACATATTCTTGCTTGGAAAAATCCTCGCCCGGCGCAAGGCCAACGCCAGGCTTAATGATGTTCACCAGCAAGAGGCCGATGGTCACAGAAATGCCGGTCGTGACCATGTAATAGGTAATGGTGCGCCAGCCAATGGATCCGAGCTTTCCCAGATTGCCGAGACCGGTGATGCCTGAAATCATCGACAGCATTACGAGCGGTACGACGATCATTTTCAGTGCGCTCAGAAATATCTTTCCCAGGATTTCGGTGTTGGCCGCGAGACCAGGGAGGAGACCACCAAACAGAAGGCCAAGAATGACGCCCGCCAGAATGCCAAACAAGACGAAACGATGTTTGGCCTTATCATCTCCGCTGGAGGCATCAGGCGATTCTCCTGCACGGGCATCGCTGTCTGATTGAGTATCGGAATCCGGGTTCTCAGTTTCTGGAGTATTTTCTTTGTTTTCGTCTTCGGACATCGGCTTCACCTGGGATCAGAAAGTCTGCAATGTTTGGGCGGTAGACTACATGAACTGAAGTGGATGTTCCATAGTGTCAGGAGACGCTCGGTCGCAGCGTCTACGGGTTTGCCGCTTTCCTTGCCTTTTCCAGGACGACCGAGAGTTTCACTGCCTCACCGTTCTGCCGTTTGCTTTCGTCCGCGGCTTCCATGAACGCGTAAATCTCAAGCGTCTCGGCTTCGGTTACCGGCGGCTTTTTCGTGCGGAAGAATTTCACGATTTCGACTACGAGAGGACGATAGCCGTCGTATGAGCCCACCTTCACCTCCCCTTTCTCCGTCTGCGCTGATCCGCCGTAACCCTTGCCAGCCAGGAAGACACCTGTCCGCCCGTCGTTCCAGGTTCCAGTGACTTTTATCTTTCCGTTTTCCTTGCCACGTTTCACTTCCATGCACCCCGTCCCCATGACGGTGAAGAGCGATTCCACTCCATGAATGCCATACCAGAACAGGTCCGGATGCGTTTTTTCAAGGCTGCACGGGCTATGGGTCTGGCACTTGAGAATGCGTCCGAACTTGCCTCTACGTGCCTCCTGCGAGTCTCTTCCATAACGCAATGAAGAAGAAGAAAAGACAGGCACTCCATATTTCCTTGATGCCTCGAAGATGGCCACCGCATCGCTTAATGAACCAGCAATCGGCTTGTCAATAAACACGGGTTTGCCCGCCTTTAGAACCGGGAGCACCTGTTCGAGATGGGGCCGGCCATCGTTTGTCTCGAGAAGCACGGCATCAACTCGTGTCAGCAGCTCCGGGATCGATTCCACGATTTCCACGCCCATCGTCCGAATCTGCTTCGTGTACTTCGGCACGCGGCTGACGCTTGATCGGATATCAGGGCTGCCCTTCGGATAGGCCGCGACGACCGGGCAACCTGCAAGGTCAGCCTTTGCCTCGGGATGGTTGAGCAGCTTTGTGAACGCGATGACGTGAGACGTGTCAAGGCCAATGATGCCGACGCGGATGGGCCTGGATTCCTGGGCATGTGAATGCGGACCGGACAGGTACACGAGCAGGAGCAGACAATTCAGATATCTCATGAGTACAACAGATCTGGGCTTTAACGGATTGTGAACTGATGAAATAAGGTATCGGCTGGCTGCAGACCAGGCCAGTCTTTCGGATCCAATGTCGACCTCTGTTCTTCCGGCGTGCCGTCCATCGTAAGGAAAAGGACATTTGGATGACGACTACGCAGTCCTGGAATCTCGTTCAGCTTTTACCTCCTCCTCAGTCTTCACACCGGCTCGGATGGCGATCTCCTCCGCCAGTGCAGTGGCCCATGCGTCGGTGAATTCCTGGCTGTATTCAGCCGTGCAGGTACTCGGGTGCGGATCTCGCTGGCCGAACCAGGGCTCTCCTCGGTTGAGTTCTTCTAGGTCGGCGGTCTCGGGTTGGAGGCCGAGGATGAGACATGTCTCAACAAAGCCTGCGTGATCGCCGCCGTAGTATTGCTTGTCGAGGAAGCGTCCGCTGGGTGTTCCCATCACATGAATCTGCGGCGCCTTTGGCTGCTTGTCAGGCGGCAACTCGCCCCACCAGACAGGATGAACCGCACGGGGCTCTTCGGCGCCGAGATGGGCTGCGGCCAATTGCATGGACAGGCCCTGCTGGCCGCCGGGGCCCTGGTGATGACAGATGACGAAGATCTTTCGGAAGCCCATCTTCACCAGACCGGTCAGCACGGATTGTGCGTGAGGCAGATATTCCCGGTAGCCCACTTCCAGGCTCCCCATCTCGGGCCGGCCGACGAGATTCACTCCCGGCCCATAGGACAGCGAAGGCGCAATCACCGCCTCGATCTGTTCGGCCACTTTCTTAGAGATACCGCGGGTAACTAACAGGTCGACTCCACACGGTAAATGCCACCCGTGGTTTTCAAGGACTCCAACCGGCAAAAGCAAAGGGACGCCACGGGCCGCAGCATCCTGAATCTGGGCGGGACGCATTTCTTCTAGATTCATGATTGATGGTTAATGGTCAATGGAGGAATGGTTGATGGTCGATGGAACAACGGTTATTGAGAATGGCCGATGGTCTATGGCCTCTCTTTATCGCACATCTCTTATAGGACGCTGAAGCTCAAGGCAAGAGATTATCCCCATCCCACCATCCGCACTCATGGACCACGGACCATCAGCCATCGACATTTACATCAATCGATCTGTTGTAATGAAAGGTAAGAACCTGTAGACCGCCCGTAACCCTTCGAAATGGTGAAGGTCCAAGGGTTTACTATCATTCGCCTCACGTGACGGACTCCTCCCCCGGCTGAGCCTCGCTCTATCTCTGAAGGGCTTTCCAGAACCTCTCTGATCTCAAAACATGAAGCAATACCTGATTGTTGCTTTGGCTCTGCTGGTCAGCACCGCTCAAGGCGAAGATGGCACACCAGCGGATTCCCCACCGGCCAATAACCAACCAGCCACTGAAGCGCCGAAGAGCGCGACCAGTGATGAGATCGACGACGACACCCTCCTTGGCCAGTTTAAGGCCGGCGGGCTCTGGATGTATCCCATCCTGGTGTGTTCATTCATCTGCCTGGCCTTTGCCCTTGAGCGATTGGTCAATCTGCGCGAATCAAGAATCATCCCGACACGCCTGCTGCACCATCTCGAAAGTGATCTTAAGGAACTTTCTCTGGCTGATGTGAAAGACAAATGTCTGATGTATCCATCGTGCCTCGGCCGCGTTCTTCTTGTGGGACTCGAAAGAGCGGGGATGCCTCTTGCCGAAATGGAACGCGTCGCGGATGAACAGAGCGCCCGCGAGCTCTACGGGCTTCGCAAGAACATCAAGCCCCTCGGAATCGTCGCCAGCGTCTCACCCATGATCGGCCTTTTGGGCACGGTCAACGGAATGATCAGTGCCTTCCGGGTCGTAGCAGAACACGGCGCGGTCGGCGACCCGAAGCTGTTATCCGGCTCCATCTCCAAAGCTCTCCTGACCACCGGCTTTGGTCTGATGATCGCCATACCGGCCTTATTGCTTCACCACCATTTCCGGGGCAAAGCCGAAAACCTGATTGTCGAGATATCCGAGATCACCAACCGCGTTTTTATCCACTTTGAAGATTTCGGCACTGCAGCCAAAGAAATGGCAGAAGTGAAAACCGAGCAGGAAGTGGCATAGGAGGTTCAGAGGTCTCGCGTTTCGAAGGATCAATGGTTGAAGAATGCAAGTGAATCGTGAATCGTGAATCGTGAATCGTGACTGAGTCCTGATTCCTGGAAAAGTGCGCTGAAACAAAGAGTCTCTTTACCATATAACCATCTCTTGCCCCCATGGCTTATATCCCACAGGAAGAAGAAGAATTCGAGATCATGATGACACCCATGATCGACTGCGTGTTCCTGCTGCTGGTTTACTTTCTGGTGGCGACCTCCTTCACCAAGATTGAGAAGGACATTACCATCACACTGCCCGAGGCGAGCAATTCCAGTGTCAAAGAATCCGAATCCAACGAGATCATTGTGAATGTGCGCAAGAATGGCGTTTACGTGGTTAAGCAGCGCCAGGTCGAGCTCAACATGCTCGAGGACATGTTCAAGGAGGCGAAAGAAAAGGATGACAAGCCAATGGTAATCATCCGAGGTGACGAGTACGCCCTGCACCAGGACGTCGTCAAAGTAATGAATTCATGTCTCAAAGAAGGCATCACCAACGTTTCCGTCGCAACATTTCAAAAGGAGTGACGGATGCAGAAGAAGAGGAAGAGGATGGGAGGATGGGAGTGCCGGGCGGTAAGAATGGATTGCATCGCCGCACCAACATGCCATCGCTCCATCATTCATCTCTTCCGTCTCCCGCTGTTTGCTCTGCTAATCTCTGCATCCCTCTCCGCCGAGCAAGAACTCTCTCTCACCTACATTCCTCCCACCTCCTACGCGGATCCTTATGGGCTGACCTTCGAGCTCGAAGGTGACGGGGTTGCTGAGCTGAAACCGGGGCAGGCCCGGGCATTCTGGATACCGGCGGGCGAATCGAGTGAACGTACCGACGACCGCCTCGCGCCGTACAGAACCGGGACTTTCCTCCTCCACTCCGGACAGGGCCACTTCCTTCACATTCGCCGTGTTCCGGGCAAGCCCGCAAAGCCGGACAGCCGGCTGCTTCTCCTATTTCACAGCGAACATGGCGAGCCAACCTACCTTTATCCCGATCTGCCCGACGACCTGAAGCAGAAACAGGTCGACGTCTTTCTGCTGATTGACCAATCGCTCAGTATGAAGCGCAACGACAAGCTGCGTCTGCGAGTGGCCGCGGCCAAGGCATTTGCCGATTTGGCTCGAGGCGGCGGACGCATCGGGAAGATAGGAATCGTGGCTTTCAATCACGAGGCCAAACTGCTGCTGCCACCTACCGACGTGATTTCGAAGGAGGCTATCTTCGAGGCCGCGGACAAGATCCGGAACGGCGGCGAGACGGATCTCGACGGCGCGATTGAGCTGGCACTTCGTGAATTCGAAAAGCTGCCGGATTCCGAAAAGGTGGCCATCCTGCTCACCGACGGCAAAGACCAGCCGGGCGTTTACGAAAACGCGCACCGTCTCTTCGCCGATAAGAAATGGCCCCTTCATGCCATTGGACTTTCCAAGAAGGCAGACCACGAAACGCTCCAGCGCATCGCCAAAGACACAGGCGGCAATTATCACGACGCCCCGACCAGTGCGGAGCTCCAGCACATCTTCGGCGACATCTGCTTCTCGCTGCAGAATCGCACGCTCATTCGGCAGAACACGGTTGGCCTGCAACCGGGCGAGGGATTCAAGTCTAATTACGCATTCGACGGCAGCCTGAAGAATGTAGCGCTCACGGTCAGCATGAATGTGCCGTCGGGCGACCGAAAGAACTTCACCGCCCAGCACACGCTCACCCCGCCAGGTGCAACCGTCGAGCAGATTCTCAGCGCAAAGGGCGAAGGCGTCTGGCGCTATTTCGATCTCTGGAATCCAAAGCCGGGCAATTGGTCGCTGTCCAGCTCGGTGAGCAAATCAACCGAGACAAAGATCGAAGCCACGGCCATCACCGACCTTAACCTGTGGCACTTTCCGATTCAGTCTGTCTTTGAATGGGGCGAGCCGGTTTCGCTGTTCGCCGGGCTGGCAGCCGAGAATGCCGCCGTTACCAAAGCGGACCTGACTGCGACCGTTCGCTTTCCGGATGGCACGGATAAGGAATTCAGATACCAGGTTCAAGACAAACTCCACGCATTGACGCTCCCAGATCAGATTCCGACCGGCGATTTCCACCTGCATCTGCGAGCCACTGGCACGAATGAAGAGGGCGGCCCTTTCGAGCGCGAACTCCGTGCATCGTTCAATGTGCTCCAGACGAAGCCGCCGCGGCTCTGGCTCAGCAAACGGGACCTTGATTTCGGACAGCTTTATCCTGGAGACAGTGCACAGGAAGATTTCCAGGCCAAAGTGATCACCGCCGAGGTTCTGAATCGTCATCCGATAAAGATTCTCGAATTGTCGTTAAAGACTCAGGACGGAACAGCAGTCGAAAAGAACGGAATCGAATTCGCACCATTGACGACCTCATCACGTGAGCTCACCACCCACCAGTTCAAAGTCCGTGTGCCGCCCGCCCAGAAGCCCGGCGTGTACGAAGGCCACCTCCTTCTTCAGCACAGCCTGGCCGCGGGTCAATTCGAGAAGAAGCCCGAGCCGGCCCGCATCGCCCTTCGTGTGGAGGTCATGCCGCAAACCCTCATCGTCGAGCCGATGGACATCGATTTCAGAGCGATCCAGACAGGCCAGACGAAACGGGCTACATTAAAGCTGCGGTTGGAACCCAAAGGCACAGTTCCTCTCATCGTTGCACTGGAACGAGGCGAGGCCCGAGTCGAGCGCGACGTGGAATTGCCGCCGGGCGTTGTTCTTAAACAGAAAGTCCTTCTGCCTATCGACCCGCCGGCATCCTTATCCACGCAAGAGATCCTCCTCGCCCTCCCGCTCGAAGTCGGCCGTCACACCTCCCCCGGCACTCGGCGCTGGAACCTGCGAATCAAGGCCGGACGAAAGGAAGCTGAAATCCCAATCCGTTTCGCGCTTCAATGGCCGGAACTGAATGTCTCAGAAGAAGGAATCGATTTTGGTCGCGTTTTCTGCGGCCAGAACGTCGAGCGCACCCTCACGTTCAACCACAACAGCATGCACTCCGAGGTCGTCGAGTTGCTCGGCCTCGGTACCGATGCCGCCAAACAGGCACATCTCTCCGGCGAATCGAGCTTCAGAATCGAAGCGGTGGGCTCAGAAACGGAAAGGGCGACCCGCAATATCAAGCTGACTCTAGCTCCGCCGAACAACGCAACTCCCGGTGAATACACAGGCAAACTCAAGCTCAAGACTTGGTTCGGCCAGACTGAGATCCCCTGGAAAGCCCGCATCGACGTTGCCAAGGGTTTTTACGTTTCGAATCCTCTAGTCACTTTTTCGGATGTCCGGCCCGGCACTGAGCGCACCGCCGAAATCACGGTCCGATCGACCATTGCCAAACGGCAGAGCATCTCGCTACGGGCCCAGTTCTCTCGGCTGCCCGACGGTCTGACCATCAAGGCCGGCCCGAGCCGTATTAGCCTCGCGCCAAAGCGAAGCGCACGGGTGACGGTCACACTCAAAGCCGAGGAAAACGCTCCCGCGGGCTCGTATTCGCAGTCCTTCCAATTCCGAGGCCCGTACAACAGCGCGTCACTCCAGGCTCGCGCCATCGTTGTACCCAAGCGGGTCGAAGTCATCGAGCGCCCATTCGAGCTTACTCTTGTCGACCCAATGCCTCCGCCACCACCATCACCACCGCCGACCTTTGGCGTGTTCCCGCCTTCTGTTGATATCGGCGGAAACTTCCCGGGCGATACCATGTTGATCGAATTGGAGATCGAAGGCGATTTCGCTCAGCGGGTCACCCTCTCACATCCCGTGAGCCAGACCCTCGAACTGGATCCGATCACGACAATCACCGAGCTGAGCGACAACGACTCCCAGATTCAGACCGTCCTTATTCTCATCCCTCACACGACGGACGAGGGACCGCAGTTTTCCGAGCTCACCTTCACCAATGGTGAACAGACGCAAATCGTGCCAATCAGCGTCATGGTGGAACCGCCTGTCATCGAGCCCGAACCGATCGTAAATGTCGTCGAGACCGTCGCGCCCGTGCTGCCTGCTCCGCAACCGGCGAAGGTCGTGCTGCCGAGCTGGCTGCGCAATCTGCTCTGGCTGCTGCTGATCCTGGTGGCTCTTGCGGTTGTCATCGCGGCGCTCAGATGGATTTTCTCCATCGACGTGCCGGAGATGACCAAGTTCTACCTTGCGTCGGGCATCCTCCACGTGGTCCTTGCGCTCCTGTGTGCGGTCTATTACCTGGAAGAGAAGGTCATCGAGATCGAGGACCCTGAGCGGCTCAACGTGCAGCTCGTCGAAAAACAGGAATCGACCCCGGAAACCGTCGTTGAAGAATCCGAGCCCATCAAAAGCCTCGACCAGAAGCCCATCGAAGTTAAGAAAGAAGAAACTCAAACCGAACAGCAGCCCCAGGAGACCCAGGAGACCAGCGAGTCCAAGACCTCTGCCGAAAACTCCGCCGAGAGCCAGGAAGCCAAAGAAGTCGAAGTGGAGAAAAACACCGAAGAATCACAAACCGAGCTGGCCGTTGCGGCCGCCGATTCTTCTAAAGCCGATTCCGCCCAACAGGCGGAAGCGAGCGAGCCACAGATGAAAGTGCAGGTACGCCAGGCCGAAGACATCGAAACTGAGAAGCCGGAGGAACAGACCGAGGCCGAACGTGAAATCGAGAAGAGCGAGCGGGAGCGCGTCCGTGAGGAGAACAAACCAGAGGAGAAAGAGGCCGAAGAAGTGACGCCGGAAAAGCAGGACCAACCGGAAGAGACTGAAATAGCGGAAGCGGAGAAGCAGGAGAACCCGACCAATGAAGCCAAAACTGCCGAGGCCGTCGAAGCCGAGGCAGAGCCCACCGAGCAGAAAACAGAACAGGCCGATTCCAAAGAACTCGAAACCGCAGAGGCCGAAGTAGCCCGAGAAGAAAGCGAATCGACGAGCGAAAAGGCCACCGCCGAATCCCAGCCCAGGGAAACAGAGGCCAAAGAGGTCGAAGTCGAGAAAAGCGAGTCCGAGCCGGCCGAAGTGAAAGTGGCCAAAGCTGAGAATCAGGAAAACCCGACCAGCGAAGCCAAAACCGCCGAGGCCGTCGAAGCCGAGGCAGAGCCCACCGAGCAGAAAACGGAACAGGCCGATTCTAAAGAAGTCGAGTCAGCGGAAGCCGAAGTAGCCCGAGCAGAGAGCGAATCGACGAACGAAAAAGCGACCGCCGAATCCCAGCCCAGGGAAACGGAGGCCAAAGAGGTCGAAGTCGAGAAGAGCGAATCCGAGCCGGCGGAAGTGAAGGTGGCTAAGGCCAGATCAACGTCCGCTCCTTCTGAATCCGACCTCCAAAGTGAGTCAGTCAACGTAGAGGTCGCCGAAACCGCGCCGAAATCCGACGCGAGCGAGCAGGCCGAGGTCTCTCCGGAGTCGGCAGCTCAGGCAAGCAAGGCGGCCGCGGACACCCAACAGGCCAAATCGGCCAGCGCTACGCAACAGAAAGCGATCACGGCATCCGAGGTGAAGGTTGAGAAGACCGATTCGGCGGCACAGGCCGAAGTCAACGAGGCCGCAACCGGCGGCGCCAATCCGGCATCCGAATCCAAGGCCACCGCTTCCGTCCAGGTTCAGTCTCCGGAAGTTAAATCCAAATCCTCATCTGAACCTTCCTTGTCCCCATCCCAGGAAAACGCCGCCAACGCTGGACGCGCCGCCCGGTCATCTGCATCCGAGAAGAAAGTCACCGAAGCGGCCGAAGGCTCTGCCGCACCTCGAGAAGTTCAGATGGCAAAGACCGCGAACCAGTCAGCACCGTCTCTCTCATCTGACCAGACCGGAGGTACGACCGGCTCGAAGAGCTCCGCGGCCGCGGGCTCCGAATCAGCCCAGGTTGAAACTCCCGAAGTATCACAGGCCAGCGCAGACGGACAGTCCCTGGACATCCAGGAGCAATCATCCGGCAGCCCGGGTCAGGCCAGCCAGGGCGCGGCCAGCGAAAGCCAGAAACAGGTCGCAGTGACCGAACCCGGTGCCCAGGCTCCAGCCCAGGCAACTGGCTCGTCCAACATCGAGCAAACGTCTTCGCCGTCACTCTCATCCGGTCAGGCAGGAGGCACCACCGGCTCGAAGAGCTCGGCTGCCGCAGGCTCCGAATCCGCCCAGGTTGAAACGCCCGCAGTATCCCAGGCTAGCTCAGGCGGACAGTCCCTGGACATCCAGCAGCAATCTTCCGGCAGCCCGGGTCAGGCCAGCCAGGGCGCGGCGAGTGGAAGCCAGAAGCAGGTCGCAGTGACCGAAACCGGGACCCAGGCTCCTGCCCAGGCCACTGGTTCGGCCAACATCGAGCAGACGTCAGCGCCGTCCCTCTCATCCGGCCAGACAGGAGGCACGGCCGGCTCGAAGAGCTCCGCAACCGCAGGCTCCGATTCCGCCCAAGCTGAAACGCCTTCGGTATCTCAGGCCAGCGCAGGCGGACAGTCCCTGGAAATTCAGAAATCTTCCGGCAGCCCCGGCCAGGCCAGCCAGGGCGCGGCGAGCGGGAGCCAGAAACAGATCGCAGCGACCGAGACCGGCACCAAGGCACCGGCCCAGGCCACAGGCTCGGCCAACATCGAGCAGACGTCAGCGCCGTCCCTCTCAACCGGTCAGGCAGGAGGCACGACCGGCTCGAAGAGATCCGCTGCCGCGGGCTCCGAATCGGCCCAGGTCGAGACTCCCGCGATTTCCCAGGCCAGCGGTGGCGGAAAGTCTCTGGAAATTCAGGAACAGTCTTCCGGTAGCCTTGGCCAGGCCAGCCGTGGCGCGGCCAGCGGGGGGCAAAAGCAGGTCGCGATGACAGGAACCGGTGACCAAACTCCAGCACAGACAACGGGTTCAGCCAACATCGAGCAGGCTACTGAGCCTTCACTGGCCCAGGGCGGCGGGGCCCAGGCTGAAGGCAGGGCCGCCAAAGGCAGACCGGGGATTGCCGAATCATCGGCCGTCTCCGGCGTCAAGGCCGTTCAAAAATCAGACGGTTCAGGCGGAGGGCCCACGATAAATGTTGGAAAGGCATCGCAAGGTCAGCACGCCAGCGCGCCGGCCTCACAGGAACGTCAGACTGCGCCGGCCGCACAGGGAGATTCAGGAACGGGAGCCGGCACGTCGCCCACTCAACGCCCATCTTCCGGAGGACCCGCAGGGTCATCCCTTGCATCAGCATCCTCGGGCCAGACCGGCGTTGCACAGGCATCCACCGCGGGTTCAGAGAAGCCGAACACAACTGATGGAATCGGTTCAATTGCCTTAAAAAAAGAGACTTCTGGAAAGTCAGCCCTGGGTCTGACATCCGGTTCGCCCGCTGGCGGCAGTTTCAGTGGGGCTGACTCAGGGCGTGCGAAAAGAGCGGCCCGGGCGAGTTCTTCCGGTTCCGGCGCATCATCGGCAAAAGGCACAACGGGCGTCCCGAAGGCCGAATTAGAGGGCGAGGCGCAACTGGCAGGTCGAGGAGGAAGTGGCGGGTCCGGACGAGGCCATTCGTCCAACCGTGCAGAAGAAACAACAGTGGCCGGCGGGCCGACTGCAAAATATGTTGGAGGAAATAGTTCAGAATCTGAACTTGACCGTCAGGCTGGAGCCGCCACAATGGCTCGAACTTCTGGTGGTGGAGACCAGTCGAAAACAACTAGAAATGCCCCAAGGGAATTGGCCGAAAAAAGCCGGCTTGCAAATTCGAGTGTCCTCGGCCCCACTCGGAATCACGCTAAGCCTGGTCTTTATCCGGCCATTTCTTCTTCTGGCGGAAAACGCGGCGGCTCACCAGACATCGAGACCACAGCCATGGCGAATCCGGGCATTCCGGGTGAGGGCCAACAGGTCACCGGAGACCCGGGCGAGGGCGAGGCTTCCGGTGGGTTAAACATTGGCGCTACCGGCACCGGCTCCGGCTTTCATCAGGCAGCTCCGGGTACCGGAAAAGCAAAGCTCGGCAAAGAGACCGGAACTGTTGAAGGAACAGCGCGGGTCGGGGTAGGCGAAAGCCGCGGCAACGCGGCCGGGCTTCCCGGCATGGTCGGAACGGGTGGCAGCGGTCGCGGCACCGGCGGCCTTGGCACTGGTTCCGGCGCTGGCGAAGAAATTTCAGGAGGGGGGCCTGCTGTCATGGTCGCAAAAACTGAGGGAGGCGGGGGAGGGCTCGCGCCGTCAAAAGTGGCTTTCGGAGGACGCGGCGCCGGGCGGGCTCGCGGGGCATCGAGAGGCAAGAGCACTGCATCGAGGCATGCGACGGTGCAGGCCCCGTTTTCTCGGCTGCCCTTTACACCAAATACGACTTCAGAGTCAACGCCACAGATACTCAATCAGGATCAGACCACCAATCAGCCGGCATTCAATCCAGTGCCCGGCCGCCAGATGACGGAATTCACCACCTTCCTTGCCAGCTTTGGCGAATTCCACGGACGCACCAAATTCAGAAAGCGACAGGTCGGGGCCATGAGCTTCCTGAAGGATGAAGTTGAACGGCGGCTCAGTTTCATCCTGAGCAGCAAGGTCGAGACGATCCCGTTTTCGAATCGCACCAAACTGATGCGTGCTCCCTGGCTTTTCATGACCGGTGAATTCCGTTTCGAGTTTTCTCAGGCCGAGGCTACCAATCTGCGTGACTATCTCGAAGGAGGCGGATGGCTGTGGATCGATGACTGCTCCGAAGAAACGGACAACACTTTCGACCGCAGCGTCCATGAACAAATCCGACTCGTGCTGCCGGACGCGGAGTATGGCGAGCTTCCGATGAAGCACCCGGTCTTTTCATCCTGCTATCCTCTGCTTGAAGGCTACGAAGGCTACGCCATTCCGCCGGGCGACAAATTCCGCGAGACGCGCCTGCATGCATACTTCATCGAAGGGCGCCCGGCGATCATTTACACCCGCAACGATTACGGATGCGGCCTTGAAATCGATCCCGAAAAGGGCACGGCCGGCCAGCGTTCGCAGACTGACCTGAGCCCGGAACAGATGCGTGAAGGCGCGCTCCGGATGAGTATGAACATGGTTTTCTATTTCCTTGGCGAGCGCGGGGTGCAGGTGGAGCGGACACGAGTGGTGGAAGAGGCAGAGGAAGAGATGAGTCGCCGAAAGGCCCACGAAGAGAAATGGCGCCGTCTGTTTGTGGGCGGCAAACTCAATGACATTGAGGATTTTGAAACGGACACCGCTGAAGAATGGATTCCCAGTCAATGGGCGGACACTGATGTCCCCGAGATCGGCCTCATTGGTGCGGACGGCCGAAGCAAACTCGATGTGAAATTTGAAAAGAATCACGACAAATCCGCATTTGAACGTGACTTCGGCGATGCCGAGAAACTCGACCTTTCCGCGGCCCACGCCATCATGCTCGACGTCAATAATCAGAGCACGGCCATCGTCCGCCTGGCGATTGCTCTTAGTACCGACGGGCAGGAATATATTTATCACGAGTCGCCGCAGGTGGTGCTCAAACCCGGCATGAACCGCAGTGTCCTCTTTCGCCTGGGCAAGAACTTCAAAACCGCGCCCAAGTGGGAATACAACCAGCCTCTGCAAGGCGCGAACGACGTGCGTAAAATGACGTTCCTGATATACGCCATCAAGCCCGGCCGGCTCATCTTCGACAACCTCCGTATCAGCACGGTAAAAAAGGCAGACTTGGTCAGATTCCTGCAGGCAGGCCTGAAGATTCAACAGAAACGTGCAGACAATGTAAATGATCGTGAATAGAAACGAACTGTTGCGGAGATTGCCGTAGGCTAGTGGTGTTGAGTAACGGCTCTAGCCGGGTTCTGAGAAACCTGACACAACCCGGCTAAATAAAGCCGTTACTCCAACACCGGCCACGAATACGATCCCCCTGAAACATCACAACTATAAACCATAAGAACCATGACCCTCTCCCTCCTCTCTCTCTTCTTCTCCACAACGCTCTTGGCTGACGAAGCGACGGATACGTTCAATCTCGCCAACGGGATCTTTATTGTTGAAGACTACGAGACCGCTCTCGGGTACTACGACGAAGTCCTCAACAAATTCCCGAAGTTCAAGCACGCGGAAGAGGCCCGATTCCGTAAGGCCGAGTGCCTCTATCGCTTAAAAAAACTTGAAGCTGCGTCCAAGGACTTCGAAGCAGTTCTGGCCAAGAATGCCGATTTCAAAGAAGCGCAGACCGCACGGTATCGGCTCGGCGAGATCTATCTGAACCACCTGGAAAAGTATGACAAAGCCGCAGCCTTCTACGGCGAATTGGCCCTCAAGGATCCAAAGCACAAACTCGCTGACAGCTCCATCTACTTTCAGGGCGAAGCATTCTTCAAACTCAAGGCCTACCAGAAGTCGACAGCGTCCTACACCAGTCTGCTGGAAAAGTACGGCGAAAGTGAATACGTCGCAGCGGCCACTTACTCGCTCGGATGGTCGCGTTTTCTGAGCGAAGACTTTGAAGGAGCGGTCAAGCACTTCGGCACGATCGTGACCAAGTTTCCCAAGGAAGAAACCGTGGCGGAGTGCCACTACAAAATGGCCGAGGCCCTCTTCAATCTGAAGAAATTTCAGGAAGCGCACGACGCGTACGCACAGGTAGTCGAGAAATACAAATCCGAGTACACCGACGATTCGTATCTTGGCCGCGCGCGCTCCCTCTTCGAGCTCGACAAGAAGGAGGCGGCGGCCGCGCTCTTCCTCGAAACGGCAGGCAAATTTCCCAAGACAGAGATCGCTGCCGTGGCCCTTTTCAATGGAGGCAGCAGCCTGTTCGGCCTCGAAAAGTACGAAGCTGCCCTTGCTGCTTTCGTCAAGATGCTCAAAGACGAGAGCAGCGAAAAGCTCAACAGCCAGGCCCAGTATTGGAAAGGACGCTGCCTGCTCAAGCTTGGCCGCGCTGCCGAGGCGGAGGCCGAATTCGCCACGGTGCTCAAAGAAGAGGGCTCTGACCGGGCGACCGCGCTTTACAGTCTTGGTGATGCGCAGTTCGCCGCAAAAGATTTTGGTCTTGCAGAAGAGAGCTACGGCAAGGTGGCAACGCAGTTCCCGGAACACGAGCTTGCGGACGATGCCTTTTACTCACGCTGCCTCTGTCTCGAAAAACTCGGCCGGCTGGATGACGGGCTGAAGAGGACTGCCGAGTTCCTGACCAGGTTTGAGAAAAGCCCGCACACCTCGCCCGTTCGATTCCTACAGGGCGAATTCCACTATCGTAAAGGTGAATACGCGGCGGCCATTCCCGATTACAGAGCAGTTGCCGAAACGAAAGGCGACCTGCAGGACGACGCTCTTTACAAACTCGGCTGGGCGCAGCGCCTCGCGGAAAAACCGGACGAGGCTACCGCGACGTTTAAGAAACTATCCACCGAAATGAAAGATTCGAAGTTCGCGCCCGAAGCACTCTACCTGATGGGCAAGATTGCGGACGAAAAAGATCAACAAGAGGCAGCGCTCAAGTATTTCGACCAGACAGTCGCCCAGTATCCGGATTCCGAGTTCGCCGCTCGCGCCATGTTTGAAGCCGGGCTGGTTCATTACTCGCGCAATCAGTTTGAGAAGGCCGTTGCCCGGCTGGAGAAATTCCTCGCAACTCACAAAGAGGGCGAGCTCATCCCGCACGGCATCCTGCATCTTTCCGAGAGCTACTTTGAATCCGGCAAGATTGACGAATCACTAAAGGGCTACCTGCGCCTGCTCAAAGAGCATCCGAAGAGCAGTGTGGCGCCTGCGGCCCGTTACGGATACGGCTGGTGCCTGCGATCGCTCGGCAAGCTCGACGAAGCGGCAAAGGAATTTGCCCGTACGACCAGTGACTTCCCCAAAGACAATCTCGCGCCGGAAGGGCTCTACTGGGCCGGGCTCTGCCTCGAAGAATCGAAGAAGTTTGAGGACTCGCTCAAGAAATTTCTGGAACTGACCGCCAGCTATTCCGACAGCTCATTCGTTGAAGAAAGCCAGTATCGCATCGCGGCCTGCCACCTGGGCCTCAAAAATTACGACCAGGCCCTCGAGCTCTTCGGCAAGTTCACCAAGCAATACAAAGACTCAGAATGGCTCGACCGCGTCTGGTATGACATCGGCTGGTGTCACCGTGAAAAGAAAGAACTGGACAAGATGAAGCTCGCCTTCGAAAAGGTCGCCAGCGGCTTTCCCGATTCCGAGATGCTGGCCGAGAGCTTCTTCGGTCTTGGTGAGCTGGAATACGACACGGAAAAATACAAGCCTGCGCGGGAGCTCTATCTCAAGGCCATCAAGACCGGCAAAGAGGAAGTCCTTGACCGAGCGCTCTACAAACTTGCCTGGACACACACACATCTGAAAGAGCCCATCAAGGCAATCGCGGCCTATCGCCGCATCATTGATGAAACAAAGGAATCCGAGTTTTACGGCGAGTCCTTCTACCGCCTGGGCCGCCTGTTTCAGGAGGCCGGCTCGCACGACCAGGCCGTGGACGCCTTCGAGAAGTGCCTCAAGAACACTGACAAGGCCGAATTCAAAGAGGCCTCGACCTTTCAACTCGCCGAGGCCAATCGTGAGCTCAAAGAGTGGGGCAGCGCGCTCAAGCTCTACAACGCGGTCATCAAGGAGTTCCCGAAAACCAAGGCCATCAACGAAGCCCTCTACGGCGCCGGCATCTGTTCCATGGAACTGGGCGCTATCAAGGATGCGGAAGACAACTTCAACAAGGTCATCGAGCAGACTGAAACCGTCACCTCAGCCCGATCCGAGCTGGGCCTGGGCGAGATCCTCATGCGTGCCGGCAAGTTCAAAGAAGCGGCCAAGCGTTTCCTCAAAGTGAACTTCATCTACGGCTACCCGGAATGGAAACCCCTCGCCCTCAGCAAGGCGGCCGAGTGCTGGGAAAAGGCCGAAGAGCCCAACAGAGCAAAGACCTTCTACAAGCTCCTGATCAAGTCCTTCCCGGATTCTCCGCAGGCCGCGGAAGCGAAGGAAAAAATCGGGGGGTAACGGGTGCATCTCGAAATCGCCGTGGCGATCATACAGCGGGAAAACCAAGTCTTAATTGCGCGACGGACCAAAGATCAACACCTTGGCGGACAGTGGGAGTTTCCCGGCGGCAAAATCGAAAAAGATGAAACCATTGATGAGACGCTGATTCGCGAGTGCCGCGAAGAGCTCGGCATTGAAGTCGACCCCACCTCGCTATTCCACGAGCAGCAATTCGATTATCCGGGACGCTGCGTTCACCTTCACTTTTATCTGTGCCGTCATCGGCTAGGCCTCCCGAAAGCGATCGAATCGGATGAGATCCGCTGGGTCGAGAAGAGCAAGCTGAATGAATACGAGTTTCCAGAAGCGAACCGGCAGGCGCTGGAAATGCTGATGGAGAGCTGAGCCGGTTGATTGGGGCTCTGCGATCTCACTCGACCGATTCTGATTGCCGTTCCGTCCCTCCTTCGAGAATCTAAACTTTCCTGGTCAGGCTTTCAAATTCCCTTGTAAGATTGGTAATCCGGAAATTCGCGTGGGTCGAGAATGCCCATCCCATCACGCCGAAAATGAAGGCCATCAGAGTGAGAATATCCATGTGCATTCTCCTGAAACAAGGTGTCTTTAAAATAAAAAAGCCCCTGCAGGATGCAGAGGCTTTTTCAGTTCGAATACTGAATCTCAACCGGCGGCGGCGGCCATATCGGTGTTGGTTTTGATGAAGCCTGCCCACTCTTCTGGCAAGTCCTCTTCCGGGAATATGGCGGTCACCGGGCATTCATCTACACAGACGCCGCAGTCAATACATTCGTCCGGGTCAATGTAGAGCATATCCGGGAAATCGCCCTTCTTGTCTCCATCAAGCTCATGGATGCAATCTACCGGACAAACAGCGACGCAGGCCGTGTCTTTCACCCCAACGCAGGGCTGGGCAATGTAATGGGACATCGTTCCCTCCTGTAAAATGAATAGTGTCCAATCTTGTTGCTTAAAATGGCGCCTTTCAAAAAAACGCGGGCGGACTATAGCAACTGCCCTGGAGGGTGTCAACTCTCTCCAGATAAGATGCTTGGCATGACATCTCTGTCGAAAAATCTCCGCAAAAAGCGCTGTTTCACACCGAATAGACTTTGCCGAAGGCCTTACATAAACTGCCTGAAATACACCACCAACATTGATCTGGAAGCCTCAAAATGAGCTATCTGATTACCGGCGCGTGCGGATGCATCGGCTCGTGGATCGTTAAACAACTGCTGGATGAGGGACAGCCGATTACGGTCTTTGATCTTCAGAAGACCACCCACCGCCTCGAACTCATCATGCCGACAGAACAGATCGAAAGCGTCGATTTCGTGAAGGGCGATATTACGGATCTCAATGCTGTCAAAAATGCCATGTCTGAGAAAGGAGTGGACCGGATCATTCATCTGGCCGCGCTACAGGTACCGGCCTGCAAAGCCAATCCGATTCTTGGCCGCAAAGTCAACATTGATGGCACACGAAATATCTTCCAGGCTGCTTCGGATCTGAAAGAAAAAATCAAGACGGTCGCGTTCGCAAGCTCGGTCGCCGTGTACGGACCGGAATCGGATTACGTGGATGCCTACGGCGAAGATCCTGTCCTGCCAAATGACGCGCCGCAGACCCCTCGCACTGTGTATGGCGAAACAAAGAAACAGAGCGAGCTGGAGGCCATCGAATTCTCTGAAAACGATGGAATCCCGCGCCTTGGAATCCGGCCGTGGGCAGTCTACGGTCCGGGACGGGATTTCGGTCTGACTTCCGACCCCACGAAAGCGATGAAGGCCGCAGCCATCGGCCGCGATTACGAAATCGGCTTCGGGCATCTGATCGACATGCAATACGTGGCCGATATCGCTAACGCTTTCATTCAACTTTCCCAACAAGACGACTTCGTTGGCGCCAAGTCCTACAACATTAAGGGGTGGTGGGTCGAGGTCGCTGAGGTGGTCCAGGCAATCGAAGAGGTTGCCCCGGAAGCCGAAGGCACCATCACCCATTCGGACGTGAAGATTGATATCGCCACGCGCACGGATGATTCAGAGCTCCTGGCCGAAATCCCCGCCGTTACCATGACCCCGCTGAAGGATGGAGTGAAAGAGACAATCGATCTCTTCCGCAGCCTCCACGAGGAAGACCGACTGGATCTGAGCGACCTGGATGCGTGACGGAGCTCACCGATTAATTCAACCCTCCTGCTTCCCGTTTTCGTTAACGATCCAGTGTTCAGTGCTGAGTTCTTTGACCCTGGTTTCGTTAACGCAGACGCCCAGCCCTGGCTGCGTGGGGACGACGATTTCACCGTCGACCACATCGATCGGCTCCTCGAGAATCTGATTCACCGGCCCGAACAGGTCGTATTGATGTTCTTGGATAAGGAAATTCGGGAGCGCTGCCGCAACCTGGCACGTGGCCGCCATTCCGATACCCGTGAACAGCCCGAAATGCAGCGCGGTTTCCAGGTGGTGCGCGTGTGCGATGTCAGCAATCTTCTTCGCCGCGGTGATGCCGGTACGTGGAACGTCCGGCTGTGCTATTCGGAGCGCGCCCTTCTGAATCCACGGCATGAACTGCTGAACGCTGCGCAGGTGTTCGCCAATCGCGACCGGTGTCGAGATCGCTTCGGCAAGCCGGGCGTGGCCGCCGATGTCGTCAGGATTCAGTGGCGCTTCAAGCCATGCCGCACGGCCCTCGTCAAGAATGCGACCGAACTGAATGGCATCCTGAAGTGAAAACTTCCCAAGCAGGTCGACCGCGAGGAACGCTTCCCTGCCCATAGCATCACGAAGGTCTTCGAATTCGTTCTGCACTTCCGACAAAGATTTACCGGTAAAGATTTTCACTCCAGCGAAGCCCTCCTTCACCCGTGCGGCCGCAGCCTCGCACTGCTCTTCCCATGTCGGCTGGCGCAGACCTGAAACATAGGCCGACAGCCGGGCGCGCAAAGGGCCACCCAGCAGTTCACTCACCGGGGCTCCGTAGTGCCGGCCGCGCAGA